>Ga0268299_1000295_pt1 | contig 175893 bp, 166 predicted proteins | sample NOBtaG_FD_193484 | JGI IMG/M metagenome (GOLD analysis project Ga0268299, IMG submission 193484) | Activated sludge microbial communities from bioreactor in Nijmegen, Gelderland, Netherland - NOB reactor | ecosystem: Engineered > Bioreactor > Aerobic > Activated sludge | place: Netherlands... | reverse complement strand
TCGAGCCGCCGGCGACCCATGAATCAGCGTCGAGATGTCACCAGGAATCTGGTGACAACGAGCAACCCATTCATCGGTCGCCGACCTGTCGGCCCCCCTCGAGTGCCTTGTGGGACGATCGACCTCAGACGCCACCCGGATGCTCGAGCCGCCGGCGACCCATGAATCAGCGTCGAGATGTCACCAGGAATCTGGTGACAACGAGCAACCCATTCATCGGTCGCCGACCTGTCGGCCCCCCTCGAGTGCCTTGTGGGACGATCGACCTCAGACGCCACCCGGATGCTCGAGCCGCCGACGACCCATGAATCAGCGTCGAGATGTCACCAGGAATCTGGTGACAACGAGCAACCCATTCATCGGTCGCCGACCTGTCGGCCCCCGCGAGTGCCCCAGACGCAGCGCGCCGCCGCTGCGGTCACCCGTCTCGGACGGCGCTCGGGAGCATCGAGGCACGGCATCCACGAACCCCAGGCGTGCGCGCAGCCGAGCGGCAGCGATCGGGTGCCCGCGCGAACGTCGAAGGCCAGCCGTTTCCCATCGGCCAGCGGGCGCGTCGTGCGGCGCCGCTTCACTCCTCGAAGCTGTACTTGAACACGTTCGGCCCGGACTTCACCTCGTACGGCACGCGCGCTTCCTTCGTGGCGCCGGCCTCGTTCCGGTAGGTCAGGTGCACGACCACCGTCGAGCCGACGGGCGCGTTGATGGGCTGCACCGGCGTGTCGCCCAGGTACTTCCCGTCGACGACGATCGTCGCGTACGGCCGCACGCGGAACGCCACCGTCGTCATCTCGACCTTCGCGACCACGGGCGCCGGCGGCGGAGGCTCGGGTTGCTTCGGCGGAGGCGCCGGCGCCGGCTCGGGCACCGCGGCTGCGACCACGACCGGCTTCTTCTCGGGCTTCGCGGGCCTCGCGGCCTTCTTCGCCGGCCTCGCGGGCGGCTTCACCGGCTCGGGCTCGGGCGCTGCCGCCACCGGCGCCGGAGGAGGCGCAGGCTCGGGCTCCGGCGGAGGCGGCTCGGCCTTCACGACCTCGACCGGCGGCGGGGGCGGCGTCACGACCGGCGGCGGCGCCTGAACCTGAACCGGCTGCGCCTGCTGCTGGGCCGCCGGGTTGAGCAGCTTGACGGCGACGAGCGCTCCGCCCGCGCCCAGGAACACGAGCCCGATCGCCAGCACGGCCACCCACGCGCGGCCCTTCTTCGGCTCCTCCGGCATCGGCAGCGCCGCGCTGGAGCGGATCTTGATGGAGCCGGGGTCCAGCTCGACGACCGGGTCTTCGTCGAGCGGCAGCGTCTGCGCCATCGCCGGCTCGGGCTTCACCACCGAGATCTCGATCTGCGACGTGCTCACCGCCATGGCGCTCGCCTGGCTCGCCGTCGACGGCCCGCCGTCTCTCACCAGGCCGGGCGTCGCGACCGCCAGCGACGGGTGCGACGGAGTCTTCGGCACCACCGCCGCGTGCGAGCCCGACGGCGTCGCCGACAGCTTCGTCACCAGCTGCGCGAGCTGGTGCTGCCCGGTCGGCTCGCCGGTCGAGAAGATGAACCGCTCGAGGTCGGCCTGCATCGCGCGGCAGTCGGGGTACCGGGCCTCGCGATCTTTCTCGAGCGCGCGGTCGATGATCGCCTGCAGCGCCGGCGGCGTGTCGGGGCGCGCCTCGCTCGCGGGCTTCATCTTCTCGTAGAGAATCGCCTGCATGATCGTGGCGTCGCTCGCCACGTCGAACGGCTTCACGCCCGCGACCAGCTCGTGCAGCACGATGCCGAGCGCGAAGATGTCGGCGCGCTTGTCGAGCGGCTGCCCCTTCAGCTGCTCCGGGGGCATGTACGCGAACTTGCCCTTGATGGTGCCGGTGCGCGTGTGGTGCGTCTGGTTCGACGCCTTCGCGATGCCGAAGTCGACGACCTTCACGCCGCCGTTGCGCGCCAGCAGGATGTTGTCGGGCGAGATGTCGCGGTGAACCAGGTTCATCGGCTCGCCCGTCTCGGGGTCCACGAACTCGTGCGCGAACGCGAGCCCCTCGCACGCGAACGAGATGATCTTCGCGACCACCCCGAACGGAATCGGCTGCTTCGTCTCGTTCGCCCGCTTGAACAGCGCGCGCAGGTTCGGGCCGTCGATGTACTCCATGACGAGGAAGTACGCGCCCTGCTCCTCGCCGAAGTCGAACACCGTCACCACGTTCGGGTGGTTGAGCTGGGCGGCGAGCTTCGCCTCCGAGAGGAACATGTGGACGAAGCTCTCGTCCTCCGCGAGGTGCGGGAGGATCCGCTTCATCACCACCGTCTTCTCGAAGCCCTTCGCGCCGGCGGTCTTCGCCAGGTACACCTCGGCCATACCGCCGGTCGCGAGCTTGCGGATCAGTTGGTATTTGCCGATCACCGGCAGGGACGACACGGGGAGACAGCTTAGCGTTCCTTCCCTTTTCCGTCCTTTTGGTACGCTCCGCGCCGCCCAAACGAAGATGCCCCCGAAGGTCATTGGTCCCTACCGCGTGCTGGAGACGCTCGGCACCGGCGGAGTCGGCACCGTGTATCGCGCCGTCGACCGCCGCACCGGCGAAGCCGCCGCGTTGAAGCTGCTCTCGACCGGGCCGGCCCTCGATCCGCGCGCCGCCCGCCGCCTCGCCCGGGAGTTCGAGACCCTCGCCGACCTGTCCCACCCCAACGTGGTGAAGGTGTACGACACCGGCGTCTTCCAGGGGTACCCCTACCTCGCCATGGAGCTCGTCGAGGGGCTCACCCTGCGCCACTACCTCGCGCTCGACACCGACGTGCTCTCGAGCGACCAGGGCCTCGCCCGCGCCATCAAGAAGCAGCGCGCCAGCCTGAACGTCAGCCGCCCCGACGAAGACCCGGGCTCCGACTCGCTGTCCGAGGACGGCGACGACGACGACTCCGGCGACTTCGCGCCGAACCCGTTCACGCTCTCGTCGTTCGCCGAAGAGAACCCGAGCGAGGAGCACCACATCAGCGACGACGACGAGTCGGAGCCCGAGTTCCAGAGCGGCCCCGACTCCGTGCGGCGCCTCGCCGATCTCGCCGACGAGCCCGACACCGACCTGCCGATGTCCGGCGAGATCTCGCTGCCGTACGACGTGCCGGTGCCCGAGGAGCAGGAGCCCCCCACGGGAAAGCCGAGCGAGGCCGACCTCGAGCTCATCAACCGGCCCGAGCGCCTGGGGCGCCTGAAAGACGTGATGCTGCAGATCTGCGAGGCCCTCGGCTACATCCACGGGCACGGCCTCATTCACCGCGACCTCAAGCCGTCGAACATCATGGTCGACGAAGATCGCGTGGTGCGCCTGATGGACTTCGGGCTCGCGAAGTTCATCGCCGACGACGCCGCCGTGACCGCCGACGGCCGCCTCGTCGGCACGTTCCGCTACATGTCGCCCGAGCAGATCCTCGGCGAGAAGCTCGACGCCCGCGCCGACCTCTACTCGCTCGGCGTCATTCTCTACGAGCTGCTCTCGGGCCGCGCCCCGTTCGAGGCGAAGACGCCGTACGAGCTGTGGCAGAAGGTGCTCGAGACCGAGCCCGCTCCGCTGCACGTGTTCAACCCGCGCACCGAGAGCGTGATGTCGCGCATCGCGCACCGCCTCATCCGCAAGGAGCCCGAAGACCGCTACCAGACCGCCGAAGAGGTGTTCGAGGCGCTGTCTGAGTAATGAGCTCGTGGTCGGCGCCGCGGAGGCCGGCGAGCGCGTCGATCTCTTCGTCGGCAAGAAGCTCTCGCTCTCGCGCGCGAAGCTGAAGGAGCTGTTCGAGGCGGGCCTCGTGCGCGTCGACGGCAAGCGCGTGAAGAAGGGCCAGACCGTCGCCGAGGGCCAGCGCGTCGCGGTCGAGCTCCCCGCCGAAGGCCCGCGCGCGCCGGTCGCCGAAGACGGGCCGCTCGCGGTGCTGCACGAAGACGAGCACCGCGTGTTCGTCGACAAGCCGGCGGGCATGCCGGTGCACCCGCTCGCGCCCGGCGAGAAGGGCACGATCGCGAACCGGCTCGTCGCGCGGTGGCCGTCGCTGGTCGAGGCCTCGGAAGACCCGCGCGAGGCGGGCCTGGTGCACCGGCTCGACATCGAGACCTCGGGCGTGCTGCTCGCGGCGAAGACCCGCGAGGCGTGGACGAACCTGCGCGCCGAGTTCAGCGGGGGCGCGAGCACCGCGAAGAAGCTGTACCTCGCGCTGGTGAGCGGGCCGATCGCGGACGAGGGCGAGATCGACGTGCCGCTCGTGCAGCACGGAGACCACTCTCGCCCCGCCCTGTCGAGCGACACGGCCGCGCGGCCGGCGATTTCGAAGTTCCGCGTGCTCGAGCGCCGCGGCCTGGACTCGCTGGTCGAGGTGCAGATCCTCACGGGCGTGATGCACCAGGTGCGCGCGCACCTCGCCGGCATCGGAGCGCCCATCGTCGGCGACGTGAAGTACGGAGGCCGCGCGCTCGAGGGCCGCTTCTTCCTGCACGCGGCGACCCTCGAGGTCGCCTGGCCCTCGAAGGTCACCGTCACGTCGCCGCTGCCGCCCGAGCTGCAGGCGGTGCTGGGTCAGTCGGTTGAGCGCGGGTAGTAGTACGTCGTCACGCGATCCCACCCGATGCCGAACTCGTCGTCGAACCGGCTCGTGCTCCGCGACCGCAGGTCGCCCTCGGGGATCCACGTCGTGCGGCCCGACCACGGGTCCGAGACCATGAACTGGCGCGCGTCGCCCTCGCCGCGCACGTCGGTGATCATCATGAAGTGCCCGCCCTCGCCCGCGCGGTCGCTGACGCGCAAGCCCACGTCGTCGCCGCGCTCCAGCCGCCGGGCGATGTCGTCGGCCTGGCGCTCGGTGAGGCCGTGCGAGCCGACGCTGCGCGACGCGTACCGCGAGTGGGCCGCGCCGCGCGCGATGTCGTCGAGCGCGTCCGGCGCGTCCATGCCGTCGCCGCCGCTCGTGCGCTCGCCGCGGATCATGCGCAGGTCCTCGGTCGAGAGGCTGCCGGGGTGCTCGGCGCGGATGCGCTCCAGGTCCACGCTCGCCTGCATCAGGGCGTCGACGTCGCCGCGCCGGGCCAGCCGGCCGCTCGCGTAGTCCTCGAGCCGCCGCCGCACCTCGGGCGACTCCCCTTCGAGCGCGGCGTCGAAGCGCTCGCGCGCAGCGGCCGCGCGCCGCGTCACCGCGACCCCGCCGTGGTCCTCGAGCGTGTCGCGCTGCTCCCGGGCGATCTCACCGTCGGGCCCGAGCGACGTCACGCCCTCGCGGTGAAGCTCGCGGGCGTAGACCGGGTCGAGCTCCGCGCGGGCGATCTGCGCCGCCGTGGGGCCGCACGAGTCGGTGTAGCGCTGCAGCAGGCCGTCGCCGTCGGTGACGTCGGTTCTCCTGGACGTGGCGTGCGACGCGTCGACGTCGACCGCCGTCGTGGTGCGAACCAGCTCGTCGCGCGGCAGGCCGCGGATGTCGGCCGCGAAGCCGGTCACCTCTCGCAGCGCCGCGTCGCCGCGCTCGCCGCGCCGCGAGAGCTCGGGCGCCCGCGCCGCCACCGCCTCGAGGATCAGCGCGCGCTCGGTCACCGCGTCGGCCGCCGGCGACGCCACGTGCCCGCCGCCCGCGCGGGCGAGGTTCGCCTGGATGAAGTCGTAGCGGTCTGCAGGCATGTCGACGAGCGCGCGCGCCGCGGTCGTCGCCTGGCGCACGCCCATGACGCCCTCGTCGCCGTTCGCGTCGCCGGGCACGCGCGCGTCGGCCACGCCGCGCACCAGCGCCTCGCGCACGTCGGGCGTGAGCCGCTCGCGCGCCGTCGAGCTCGAGGCGGCGATCTCGGAGATCTCGTCGTACGCCTCCACCGCGCGCGGCGCGTTGGGGCCGGCGGCGACGCGCTCGAGCAGCGCGCGCTCGCGGGCCCGATCGGCCTCGGGCATGGCGTCGATGCGATCGAGCACCCGATCGCGCAGCCGCGCGTCGGTGCCGCTCCGGTCGAGCACGCCGCTCAGCCGCGCGCGATCATCGACGCGCGAGGCCGGGCCCGACTCGAACGTCGAGGCGTCCGAGTGCCCGGTGCGCGCGGGCGGCGCCGTGCGCGGCGGCGGAGGAGGCGGCGCGGCCTCGGTGCGGCGCGTGGTGTGAGCAGCAGAGCTACGGGAGGCAGAGCTGGCGGCGGAAGTTCCCATGGGCCGCGCTACAGTGCGAGCGCGGGGCCAACGGTGAACCCGTGTGAGAGCGCAGGCTTGCCGCGCTCACAGTGAAGCCCCGGTTCACCTTGTGAACGAGTCGTTCACAAACAGCTTCGGCGCGTAGATGGAGTGGTTGTGAATGGCGAGCGCGACGAAGAAGCACAGGGCGGCGCTCGCCACGGCGCCGGCCGCCGCGCCCATCGCGAGCGGACCGTTGCCCTCGCGGGCGCCCACGACGATGCCGCCCACCGAGGCGAGCAGCCCGACGCCGCCGAGGAACGCGGTGGGCACCGTGCGCGACGGAGCGCTCCAGCCCTTCTCGACCAGATCGTGAAACATGAGACCGGTGTTGATCGTCGCGTAGGTGACGGCGACTCCCGCGACGGCGCCGACCAGCAGGTTGCGCTCGAGGTCCGACATCTCGGCCGCCTGCGCAGCCGCGGGGAGGAGGACGGCGAGCACCAGGGCCTTGCGCATGGTGCCGTGGCCCCAGTGCACGCGAGGTGCCGGGGGCGACCTCGAGTCCCGACGGGAGGATGCGGCTCGCCTTGATGGTGGCACGCTGACGCCGGTGTCGCGCGGTAGGCTGCTGCCCGGCATGACGGGCCGCTCGATCATCCACGTCGACATGGACGCGTTCTACGCGTCAGTCGAGCAGCGCGACGACCCGAGGCTGCGCGGCAAGCCCGTCATCGTCGGCGGCCACCCGACGCGCGGCGTCGTGCTCGCGGCCTCGTACGAGGTGAGGCCCTCCGGCGTGCGCAGCGCCATGCCGATGTCCCGCGCGGTGCGGCTCGCACCGAACGCGATCGTGGTGCAGCCGCGGTTCTCGGCCTACGCCGACGCGAGCGACAGGGTGTTCGGCATCTTCGAGTCGTTCACGCCGCTCATCGAGCCGCTGTCGCTCGACGAGGCCTTCCTCGACGTCACCGGCTCGATCACGCTGTTCGGCGCGCCCGCGCAGATCGCCGCCGCCATCCGCGCGCGCATCGCGAAGGAGCTCGAGCTGCCGGCCAGCGCCGGCATCGCCGAGGTGAAGTTCGTCGCGAAGATCGCGAGCGATCTCGCGAAGCCCAACGGGCAGCGCGAGGTGCCCGCCGGCACCGCCCGCGAGTTCCTCAGGCCGCTGCCCATCTCGCGCCTGTGGGGTGTCGGCCCGCGCACCGAGGAGCACCTCAAGAGCCTCGGCCTGAACACCATCGGCGACGTCGCCGCCCGGCCGCTCGACGAGCTCGAGCGGGTGCTCGGCGACGGCGGCCGCCACCTCTGGGAGCTCAGCAACGGCATCGACGACCGCGCCGTGGTGCCCGACCGCGAGGCGAAGAGCATCGGCGCGCAAGACACCTTCGAGGAAGACGTGCTCGGCAGAGACGCCCTGGTACACCAGGTGCACTCGCAGGCGCTGCGCGTCGCGCGCCGCATGCGCCGCGCCGGGGTGAAGAGCCGCGTCGTGCAGCTCACCATCAAGTACTACGACTTCAAGCTCATAACGCGCCGCAAGACGCTCGACGAGGCGACCGACGACGGCCAGACGCTCTACCGCGAGGCCTGCGCGCTGCTCGACCGGGTGGACCTGAAGCGCGCCATTCGCCTCACCGGGGTGTCGGCGCAGGACCTCCGCGGCGGCGAGGGGCAGCTCGGGCTGTTCGAGGCGTCGCGCGGGCCCACGCGCACCGACAAGTTGAACGAGGCCATCGACGCCATCGCGTCGAAGTTCGGCTCGAAGGCGATCGTGACGGCCGACCTCGCGGCCGAGCCGGCTGAGAGCGAGGAAGACGAAGAGATCCGCCGGAAGCTCGGCGCTCAGCGCCGGGGACGGGCGTCCCAATAGGCCCGGAGAATCTCCCGCACCTTCGGCGCCTGCGGGTGGTTCGGCGCGAGCTCGAGGAACCGCTGGTACGCCCTCGCTCCGCCGTCGCCGTCGCCCATCTGGCCGAGCACCACGCCCATCATCTTCCAGCACTCGGCGTTGTTCGGATCCGAGCGCACGCACAGCTGCAAGATGTCGCGGGCGCGCGGGTAGTCCCGCTGCTTCATCGCCTCGCGCGCCTGGTCGAGGATCTGCGTCGCCGCCTGCGCCGCCAGCTTGGACGGCACGGCGGGCAGCGGCCTGGCGGGAGGCGCGGCCTTCGGCGGCTGGGCGTCGCGCCTGCGCTCCAGCGCGGCGGCGTAGCGGGCGTTCACCTCGGCCAGTCTCGCCGTGGCGCACGCCAGCGACTCTGCCTTCAGCTTCGTCGCGGCATCCTCGAGCCGGCCTTCGTCGATCGCCTGCTCCGCCTCGGTGAAGCGCGCGAGCTGCGCGGCGCACCGCTCGTACTTGTCCATCTCTCCGCGCGCCGTGGGGCTCGGGGTGCGGCCGTTGAGACACGTCATCACCGCGGTCCGGGCGGCGTGTGCGGGGCTCCCCGCCTCGAGCGCGCGCTGGCCGTTCTGCAGGCACTCCCCTTCCGGAGCGCCCTCGGGCCGCAGCTCGACGAGCCGGCGCTCGGCGGCCTGGCGCTGGCGCGACGCGCACGGCAGCGGCCTGAACGCGAGGTGCCGCGAGGCCTGCTCGAGCTCGCCGCGATCCATCGCGCGCTGCGCCTCCATGACGCCGGTCAGCTGCTGCGCGCAGCCCTCGATCACGCTGAGCAGCCGCTGAGCGTGGGGGCCGGGGCTGTGCTCGCCGAGGCAGCCGTCGACGACGTTGCGCGCGACCTCGGCCGTCGCGCCGAGCTCGAGCGCGATCTCGGCGGCGCGCACGCACTCCTCCTCGCTCGGAGCGTCGCCGGCCGACAGCGCCACCGCGGTGCCCGCCGCGCCGAGCGCGATGATGAGGGCGCCGGCCACGACCGGAGCCTTCTGCGCCTTCGCCGACGGCGTCGTCGCGCTGATCGCGGGCTGCACGGCCTGCTGGCCGCTGGGCTTCGTGATCACGTCGGCGGCGGCCGTGGCGCGCTTCACCGCCGGGTTCGACGTCTGCGACTTCAGCGCCCGCAGCATGCCGGTCGCGCGCTTCTTGCCGACGAACGGCGTGCCCGCCTTCGCGAGCTCCTCTCCGAACAGCTCGCCCATCAGCTCGCGCACGACGTCGCCGGTGAAGTCGGGCGTGCCGCTGAAGAGCCAGCGCGAGAGCGCCTCCTGCATGGCGAGCGCGGTGGGGAACCGATCGATCTTCGAGCGCGACAGGGCGATGTCGACGGCGTCGGCGAGCGGCTCGGGAACGTCGGGGGAGCGCGCGGTGAGGCGCGGCACGGTCTCGCGCACGATCGCGTTCATCACCTGGTGCATCTGGCCGTTGAACAGCGGCTGGCCCGAGTAGAGCTCGTGCAGCACGATGCCCACCGCGAAGATGTCGCTGCGGGCGTCGAGCGGGTCGGCGAGCGCCTGCTCGGGCGAGAAGTAGCGGTACTTGCCCTTCACGAGCCCGGGCTCGGTCTCGGTGCGCCCGGTGAGCTCGGCCTTGGCGACGCCGAAGTCGACGAGCTTCACGTCGCCCTCGTAGCTCAAGAGAATGTTGTCGGGCGTGACGTCGCGGTGAACGAGGTTGAGCGGCACGCCGTTCGGGCCCACGCGCGTGTGCGCGTAGTGCAGCGCCTTCAAGAGCTCGATCGCAATGTACGTGCTGACCTGCAACGGCAGCTTGGGGTAGCCCTTCGCGGGGGCGCGCTTCATCACGGCCTGCAGCGACTGGCCGTGCACGTACTCCATCGCGAGGAAGTACTCGCCGTCGATGGAGCCGAAGTCGAAGACCTGGGCGATGTTGCCGTGGCTCAAGGTGGCCGAGATGCGAGCCTCCTGAATGAAGGCCTCGACGAGGTGCTCGTCGGCGGCGAGGGCCGGCAGCATCTTCTTGATGACGACGCGCTTGCTGACGCCGGCGACGGCGTTGAGCTGAGCGAGGTAGGTCTCGCCCATGCCGCCCTTGGCGAGGCGGGTGGTCAGCTCGTACTTGCCGAACTGGGGCACGAGCGCATCATAGGCGACGGGCGAACCGGGCTCGCAGCGTCGCGACGACCTTGGAGTCGGCGTTCAGCGAGAACAGCTCGACGGGGGTGCGCCCCTTCCACAGGGCGCAGGCGAGGCAGGCGAGCGTGGCGGCGAGGCCGATGAGGGTGTTCTGCCAGGAGGCGAGGTTCCACTGGCCGCTCCACATCGTCTCGGCCATGGAGAAGGGCCAGAGGTAATGAATGGGCCAGCCGGGGCCGCTGCCGGCGAGATCGCAGAGCAGGTGAAGGTGAAAGGCGGCGAGCGAGAGGCCGAAGACCATCGCCTTCCGCCGGGCGAGCGCAGCGAGAGCGAGGGTGGTGCCGGCGGCGGCGGCGAAGCCGTGGGTGAGGACGTGATGCCAGCGGCCGTAGGCGTCCTCGCCGGCGAGCAAGGTGAGGCCATCGAGATCGGGAAGAACGCCGGCGAGGGTGACGAGCAAGCGGTCGCGGCGGTGGGGCAACGCCTGCCCGAGCAACCAAGACAGCTCACCGTGGACGATGGGATTCATACGTAGCCCCGGCCGGTACACCAGCCGGAGCCCGAAACCGTGAACGAACGCGGACCCGTGACCGGGAACGGGCCCGGACGCGGGCCCGGACGCGAGCCCCAACCCGAGCCCCAACCCGAGCCCCAACCCGAGCCCAACCCGAGCCCCAACCCGAGCCCCAGCCCCAACCCCAACCCGATCGCCTCAAGCGGTCTCGGAAGCAGCGGGCCCCCCGCGGCCGCGCCCGCGCCGGCGCCGGCGCTTGCGAGGGCCCGGAGCGGTAGCGGAGGGCTGGGGAGCGGAGCCCGACTGCCACGCAGCAAGGGCGTCGCGCTTCTCGCCGGTGGCGGCGACCCAGACCTCGAACACCTTCAAGCCCTCGGCGAACAGCGGGTGCCGGCGGAAAGTCGCCAACCCGCCACGACGCCGGCGCTCACCCGCGAGGGTGGGCTGGGCGAGAAGAAGCATGCGGGTGCGCTCGGCGATGCGGCGGGGCAGCCGGGCGGTGCGAACGAGCTCGCGCAGGAGCGTCTCGATGGGCCGGGCCACGACGGTGGCCTCCTGCTCGGAAGTCCCGGGCTGCGAGAGGTTGAGCGACAGCGGCAGGAGCAGGGCCGCGAGCAGCATCGAGTCGTCGAAGGTGTCGCCGGCCTTCACGCGGTCGTCGAGGGCGGCGGCGAAGTCGAGCAGCTCCTCCTCGGCCTCGGGGCCCTCGGCGCGCAGGTACTCGTCGACGGGAGGCAAGAGCACCTTCAGCCCGTCGAGCGCGCGCAAGAGCTTCAGCGCGGGGGAACAGACGCCGCCGCGGATCAACCGGAACGTCTCTTCGAGCAGGCGCGGAGGAGAGCAGCGCACGAGATCTTCGACGGCGCCCTCCATCGCGGCGTAGGTGCGCGACTCGATCTCGAACTCGAGCTTGCAGGCGAAGCGCACGGCGCGCAGCAGGCGCACGGGGTCTTCGCGCATGCGCAGCTCGGGGTCGCCGATGGTGCGGATCTCGCGGTTCGCGAGATCTCTCAGGCCGTTCACGTAGTCGATGAGCCGGCTGTCGGCGGCGTCGTAGAACAGCCCGTTGATGGTGAAGTCGCGGCGGCGGGCGTCTTCGAGCGCGGTGCCGAACACGTTGTCCTGCGTGATGAAGACGTCGTCTTCGTCGGGGACGCCGCCGCCGATGGCCTCTTCGGCCTCGACGGGGTCGGGGCCGGCCTCGAGCTCGGCGATCGGAGCCTCGGCGTGGGCGCCGCCGTCGCCGTTCGGAGCCACGGCGAGCGGCGCGACCGACACGTCGTCGCCCTCGATGGTGGCGAGCGCGACCTCGGTCGACTTGTCGAGCGAGGTGTCGGGCTCGGGCGCCGGAGCGGCGGCGGCCTCCTCGAGCTCGGTCGGGTTCTTCCGGAAGGTCGAGACCTCGAGGATCTTGCCGCCCTTGAAGTACACCTGCGCGAGCCGGAAGCGGCGGCCGATGAGGCGGCTGTTGCGGAACAGCTCCTTGACCTCGTGCGGGTGGGCGCTGGTCGCGATGTCGAAGTCTTTCGGGGTGCGGCCGAGGAGCAGATCTCGCACGCAGCCGCCGACCATGTAGGCCTCGAAGCCGTGCGCCTTCAGCCGCTGCACGACGCGCACGGCGTCGGCGTCGAGCAGCTCGGGGGGGATGACCGGTTGTTCTTCCATGCAGCGCGAGTGCCTATAGCGGTAAAGGCCCTGCGCTTTCAAACAGTCGAGAGTCGACTCACCTCACGCCCGTTGCTTTCTCGCCTTGTGCGTCCGCGGCCGGGCATCGTCGAGCAGCGAGAGGTAGTCGACCGGCTTCGCGGGCGCCGGAGGCGGCTGGGTGCCCAGCGCGGCGAGCCGCTTCGTGAAGGCGGCGATGATGTCGGGCACCGGGCGAACGGCGTTGAACAGCTGCGCGGGGCCGGCGAGCGCCTCGGCGAAGCCGGCGGCCACGGCGCCGAGGGGGAAGCCGCGGCGGATGAGATCTTGAAAGCTGTTCGACAGGGTCAAGAGGTTGTACCCGGCGGTCTGAACCATCTCGACCATCACCTTCAGCGCCTGCGGCGCCGTGAGGTGCCCGTCGGCGGTCAGCACGAGCGCGGCCTGGAAGTAGTTGAAGATGGGCACGACGCGCGGCCCGTAGCGCGAGAAGTACGCGGGCGGCGTCAGGCGATCCAAGTTGATGAAGATGCGCCGCACCGGGTCGGCCTGGGGAATGTCGCGCCACCGCTGAAAGATGCGCTCGGCGTCGTCGTCGTAGACCTCGGCGGCCTGCAGCACCTGGTGCACGATCGGCTCGTCGACGCGGCGCGCGACCATGTCCGCGTACAGCGAGTACACGAAGGCGTCGGCCTCGGCGTCGTCGCCGAACAGCACCTCTTCGGCCTCGACCGGAGCGCGCGAGCGGCTCTCGAGCAGCACCGGCAGCTTGTAGCCGACCTGCCCGCGCAGGGCCTTGAACTTGCCGCGCAAGAGGTTGCGCACGTTGTCCTTCAGCACGAGCTCGTCGAACTCGACGCCGTCGAGCTTGAGCTTCTCGGCGAGCACGGCGCGCATCTGCGTCGGGCTGCCCGACACGATGCACAGCCGCGACTCGGGGCCCTTCAGCTCGCGAATGAGCGCCGCCGCGCCCGGCACCGCCTTCTTCTCGCTCGCCTTCTGCAGCGCCGTGCGCACGAGCTGCCTGAGCGTGTCGAACTCGGTGCGCAGGTAGGTCTTGTCGAGGTCCCACCGGTAGATGCGCTTGGGCGGCGGCGGGTCGATTCGGTCGGTCAGCATCAGGCGTCAGGCCTGTGGTAACGCATCTTGAATCGCGCGCGCGAGGTTCTTGTTCGCGGCCTTCGCGGCGACCTTGCCGGCGTTGAAGATGGCCTTGGAGCGGCTGCGCCCGTGCGCCTTGATGAAGACGCGGTCGAACCCGAGGATCGGCGCTCCGCCGTACTGCTCCCAGTCGGTGACCTCTTTGATGCGCTCGATGCCGGACGACAGCATCGCGAGGCCCGCGCGCCAGAGCAGCTTCTCTTTGTAGGCGTACTTCGCGAGCTCGACGACGGTCTCGCTGACGCCCTCGAGCATCTTGAGGCACACGTTGCCGACGAAGCCGTCGCACACGATGACGTCGGCGGTGCCCTTGGGAATGTCGACGCCCTCGACGTTGCCGATGAACTTGAGCCCGGCCATCTTCGACAGCTTCGCGTTCGCCTCGACGACGCGGGGCGGGCCCTTCTGCGCCTCGGTGCCGTTCGAGAGCAGCGCGACCGTGGGCTCGGGGTTCTTCGAGATGATGCGCGCGTACGCCGAGCCCATCACCGCGAACGCGACGAGATCGTCGGCCGAGGCGTCGACCGTCGCGCCGACGTCGAGGATCAGCGAGAACGGGTCTTCCTTGGTGCCGTGGTTCGACTGGGTCGGGTAGACGGTCGCGAGCGCGGCGCGCCGCACGTTGGGGATCAGCTTGAAGCTGCGCGCGCAGGCGAGCACTCCGGCGCCGGTGTTGCCGGCGCTGACGAGGGCCTCGGCCTCGCCCTCGGCGACGAGCCTCGCGGCGACGAGCACCGACGCGTCTTTCTTCTCGTCGAGCGCGGCGCCCGGCTTCTCGGTCATGGCGACCCACTGGCTCGCGTGCTGAACCGCGACGCGCTCGGCGTTGCAGCGGATGTTGGCGAGCGCGGCGTCGATGACGTCGCGATCGCCGACGAGCAGCGCGTGAATGTGCGGAGTCTCGAGGGTCAGCTGCGCGGCGCCGCGAATGACCTCTTCGGGGCCGTGATCGCCGCCCATGACGTCGAAGGCGACGGTGACGGGCCTGGCGGTGACTCCCGAGGGCTCGTCCACCTTCTTCTTCTTGTCGTCCCCTGCCTTCTTCTCTTTCCCCGCAGCCATCGGTGGGCGCGCATGCTAGACCCCTCTGTCGCCGAAATGAATCGGCTCACTCAATCGGAGGGGTAGCAATGGCTAAGGGCAAGCAGGAGCCGCTCGTGATTGCGAGCAAGGCGAAGGCGGTTCTCGCGAAGGCTGGCGTTCGTACGTCCGGTGACGCGTTCGAGGGGCTCAACAGCTACGTCTACTGGCTGCTGGAGCAGGCCGCGAAGCGCGCCAAAGAGAACGGGCGCCAGACGGTTCGCGCGCACGACTTCATCATCGGATGAGTCGGTGGTTGGTGGTCGGTGGTCGGTAGCCCGGCACTGCCGGCTGCCGACTGCCGGCTGCTTCACTGGCCCGCGGTCTCGGCTCCGGGCTTGTTCCCGCCCTCTTCGATGCAGCCCTTCGTGAGGGTGTAGTTGTACGTGCCGAGCTCGTCGCGCCAGTACTCACCGACGTACGGCCAGTACAGGTGGTCGTCGCTCACCGCCGCCGAGTACTTGTACTTGCGGATGATCTCGACGTTGCCGCCCGCCTTCAGCGACTCCTCGAGGAACTCCTTCTCTTTCGTCGTCGTCTCGAAGCGGATGCGCAGGCCCTGGCCGCGCAGCGTCTTCAGCTGATCGAGCTCGAACTCGAGCTTGCCCTTCGACATCGTGCCGGCCTTCGACAGCAGCGCCTGCCGCTGCTGCTTGAGACCCTCGATCAGCGACTTCGCCAGCCCGCTGAACTTGAAGTTGTCGCCCTTCTTCGAGAACGAGTCGATCTCGGTCTCCAGCTCGTTGATCGAGTCGGAGGTCTTCTTCAGGTCCTGGTCGGTCAACGCCAGCTTCAAGATGCGCTCGAGCAGCTGGTCGGTCGTCGAGAGCTGCTTGCCCTGCTCGTTGCGCTTCTGAACCTCGGCGAGCACCGTGTAGTACTCCGTCGCCTCCATGTTCTTCTTCACCAGCACGTCGAGCTCTTCCTGCACCGGGCCGTAGATGCGCTCGAAGTCTTCGATGATGCTCAGCGCCTCGCGGTAGCGGCAGTTCTCGAAGTAGATGACGGCCTTCAAGATCAGCGCCTCCGGGAAGTACTCGTCGCGGAAGAACGGCGCCGCCAGCGTGATCAGGTTGCCCAGGCTCTGCTCGTACTTCCCGATGCGGTACGACGCCCAGCTCGACTCGAACAGCGCCTCGAGCCACTGCGTGTTCCCGCGCTCGACCTTGCCGTAATAGTAGATGGCGTAGCGGTTCTGCTTCGCGCCGTAGTGCGTGCGGGCGAGCTGCATGAACGCGAGCTCGCGCAGCTGCAGGTTCGCGCGCACCTCGGCGGTGATCGGCCCGTCGGGCTGCTTCGTGACGCGCACGACCTCTTTCATCGCCTCGAGCGCCGCCTCGGGCTTGTTGTCGCGGAAGTACGCGAGCCCCTCGAGGTACTTGCCCTTCGGGTAGAACGCGTCGCCCTTCGGGATCATCAGCACGAGGCGCTTCACCTCTTCGAAGCTCTTGTTCGCCTCGCCCGTCTGCTCGACCTCGTCGAGCGCCTTGCCGCGCACGAAGTGGTAGCGCGCGAGCAGGTAGCGGAACTCGGAGCGGAAGCGCTCGGGGAACTCGAAGTTCGCGTACTTCGCGATCTCGTCGAGCACCACCTGCTCGTTCACCGTCTTGCGCGAGATGAAGAAGAGCCACTCGAGCGAGCTCTTGAAGAACTTCGTCTGCGGCCCGCGCGAGAGGATCTTCGAGAACTCGCCCAGCGAGCTGTGGAACATGTTCATGCGGTACAGCGACTTCGCGAGCAGGTACTGCGACTCGGTGGCGAGCGCCGCCATCTTCGGGTCGTTCATCAGGTCGTACGACGCGATCGCCGCCGCCTCGTAGTTCTCGTTCTTGAACTCCTTCACCGCGGCGTCGAGCTTCTGCCGGTCGGCCGTCTTGCCCGACACGTCGACGCCCTCGAACGACATCGTCGGCGAGCTGCCGCCCTTGTCCTTCTTGTCGTCCTTGTCGGGCTGCTTCGTGAGGTCGACGCCGCCCTCGGGGATCTTCACCTCCGACGAGCTGCCGCCCTCTTTCTTCTCGTCCGGGTCCTTCTTCTTCTTGTCGTCGTTGTCCTTCTTCTTCTTCTTCTTGCCGCCCAGGTCGAGGCCCTCGAAGTTCATCTGGGCCGACGCAGGAGCGGCGATCGACAACGACAACATCAACAACATGATCGTTCGCTTCATGAGCTACTCCCGCGTGAAGTCTGTCGGAAGGAAGAACGAAATGCCAAGCTCTCCGAACAGCTGGTTGCGCACCGAGCCGCGGCTCGAGCCCGGAGCCAGCGGCTCGTAGTAGATGACGTCGCGCAGCTCGAGCCGCACGGTGATGAACCGGTTCAGGAAGAAGCGGAACCCGATGCTCACGTTGCCCCCGACCGGCGGGCTCGCGCGGCCGAGCAAGAGCAGCGCCGGGCCGAGCGCCACGTACATGTTGAAGTTCAACATGTCGACGAACGGCAGCACGGCGAGCGTGCCGAGCTTGCCGTACAGCGGCGCCCACTCGAGGTTGAGGTCGGCCATGAAGCCGCCGCGGCCGTAGGGGAACGTGGCGGAGCCGTCGGTCGCGCCGGCGTCGAGCTCGGCGAGCGTGGGCGAGCGGCAGGAGCGCATGCCCATCGTCGCGGTGCAGATCTGCGCGGAGCTGGCGACGATCGAGATCGCATAGCCCGCTCGCAGCTGCACGCCGAGCGTCTCGGTGAGGTGGAAGCTCAGCATCAGCCCCGGCGCGATCTTCTGGTAGAAGCTGTCGCGGAACGAGAACGCGGCGCCCGGCGAGATCTCGAACCGGCCCTTCATCAGGAACAGGTGACCCGAGACCGGCCGCACCCGGTCTTTGAGCGGGCCGGTGCGGTCTTTGTCGACCTCTGAGACGTCGCCGGCCTCTTCCTCGCTCTTCTGCGCGAAGGCGGGCACGGCGAAGAGAATGACGAGCGGAAGGACGCGCAGCATCACTCGGACTCCCGGAAGGTGGAGCGGAACGGGATGAAGAGCGACAGCCCGACGTACACCGCGAGCATGTTGTTCGTGCCGCTCTTGGTCGTGCCGGCCGGCGTGTCGACGTAGGTCGTGTTGATCAGCATCGCGTTCGCGGCGACCCAGTCGCGGACGACGAAGCGCAGGCCGCCGCCGATGTCGAAGTACGGCTTGTAGCCGCTGATCGAGACCGTCTCGGTCGCCATCACGCCGGCTCCGGCGGTGATGAACCCGTCGAGGTGCACGATCGTGTTCATGAACGCGACCTTTCCGTAGAATGGGCTCCACTCGAAGTTGCCGCCCACCGACCAGATCGGCACCGAGCGGTAGACGACGGAGCTGAGCACGCGCTGCGCGACCGGCCGATCGTCGGTCGAGAGCAGGCGATAGACCGAGCCGCGCACCGAGAGCGCGAGCGTGTCCGACAGGTGGAACGCCGCACGAACCGAGCCGCCGATCTTGTTGAAGAAGGGGTCGTTGACGCTGACGAGGAAGTACGGAGCGAGCTCGAAGCGGAAGCGCTTCAGGTACAGCTTTCGCTGCACGCTCTTCACGCGGTCGTCCTGCGTGATGTCGCGCTCGACTGCAGGGCCGGTGTTCTTCACGGGGCCGGGCGGAGCATCGGCCGTCGTCGTGGTCGACGCCGAAGGAGTGTCCTTCTTCGGCTCCTCTTTCTTGGGCTCCTCCTTCTTCGGAGTGTCCGTCAGATCGAGCCCCTCGAGCTCGTTCTGCGCCCAAGCGGTGCCGCCGGCCAGCACCCAAAGAAGCAGCAGGTGTCTACGCAAGTCGTTCGCTCCGTGCCTTTTTTGATCCCACCTGCACCCTTTGAATGCAGGCCCCACTGGCTTGACCGGTGCGCACCATACGCTCGCGCAACTTGCCCATCAACAACGCAAACTCGTGCTATGTCGGTGAGCCGCGCGAGCCACCTCGCGTATCGAAGGGACCGCTTGGAGACTCTGGTTTGAAAACTGCTTTGAACCGGTTCGCCGTCGTCCTGTGCTTCGCGGCGTTCGTCGCGTGCGAGCAGACCGATCTCAACACGCCGTGCGTGCTCGTGAAGAGCAACCCCGACGGCGGCGCAGCGCCGGTGCCGCTCCTGAAGTCCGACCCCATCATCAAGAACTCGGCGAACAAGGACTTCATCTCGTTCGGCTCCACGCAGTGCGAAGACAAGGTCTGCGTGCGCGACTCGGCGTTCACCGAGGTCGACGACGGCGGCTTCGCCGAGGGCTACTGCTCGCGCTCGTGCGTGGCGAACAGCTCGGTCGGCTGCCCGAGCTACTCGGGCGATCTCGACAAGGTGCCGAAGACGGCGCTGTCGTGCCGCCCGCTGATTCTCGACGAGATGACGCTGCAGGCCATCAAGGCGAAGGACGAAGAGGCGTACAAGCGCATCTTCGGCCAGACGACGTCGCCGTATTTCTGCGCCCGTAGCCTCGTGCTCCCCGACGGCGGGCGACCGTAGGCCTCAGCGGCCGCCCAGCCGCAGCTCCACCCACATCTACCCACGCGAGGGCGTTAACCATCCGCCGGATTGCGGATCCACCCTTGCACGTAGATCGTTCATTCTTCTCATTCGTGAACGGGAAGACGCGGACAGCTGTCTCATCCGCTGGGCCATTTTCTGAGTTTTCCGTAGCTCTGGAGCCGTGACCATGAATCGAACCGGTATCTTCCTCGCAGCCGCCGCAGTCCTCGCGTTGATCGCGCTCGTGGTCGGCCTTCCGCACCCGCGACAAAACGTGGTTCAACCGACACCGGTCGTGGTCAATGTGTCACCGGCCCCGGCCACGGTGACCGACGGCTCGATCAAGATGTCGGCCCGCCTGTCACACCCGTACGTGGGCGCCGGCCGCTCCGACCTGTTCGTCACGGTCGACCTGAACGGCGTCGACGTGCCCGGCCAGGGCCGCAGCCCCGTGAACCTCGCGCTCGTCATCGACCGCTCGGGCTCGATGTCGGGCTTCAAGCTGCAGCAGGCGAAGATGGCCGCGCGCCAGCTCGTCTCGCAGCTGAAGGCCACCGACCGCCTCGCCATCGTCCACTACGGCGGCGACGTGAAGAGCATGGACGGCGTGTTCTGCACCGAGGCCAACAAAGAGAAGCTGCTCCGCTACATCGACAACATCTGGGACGAGGGCGGCACCAACATCGGCGCGGGCCTCACCACCGGCCGCGACCTGCTGCTCGCCTCGATGAGCGAGTTCAAGGTGAACCGCCTCGTGCTCATCAGCGACGGCCAGCCCACCGAAGGCATCCAGGACTCGAGCGGAATCATCGAGCTCACCCGCGGCATCCGCGGCAGCGGCATCTCGGTCACCTCCATCGGCGTCGGCACCGACTTCAACGAAGACCTGATGCAGGGCATCGCCGAGACCGGCGGCGGCGCGTACGCCTTCCTGCAGGACGCCGCGCAGCTCGCCACCATCTTCCAGAAGGACCTGAACCAGGCCGCGACCCAGATCGCCCACGGCGTCTCGCTCACGTTCGACCTGCCCGACGGCATGGAGCTGCAGGAGGTGCTCGGCCACCCCGTCACCCGCATCGGCAACCGCGCCACCGTCGTGCTGCCCGACTTCTCGGCCGGCATGTTCGAGCGGGTCGTCGCCCGCGTGACGGTGAACGCTCCCGGCGCCGGCACCGGCTTCGACGTCACCGCGCTGAAGCTCGACTACATGGACCTGCTCAAGAACACGCAGGTCAGCTCGGCCGCGAAGCTCGCCGCGATGACGACCGACAAGGCCGACGTCATCTGGGCGAACCGCGACAAGGACGCGACCGTCTACGCCGCCCGGGCGCAGAGCGCCGTCAACACCCAGGCCGCCGCCGAGGCGCTGAAGAACGGCGATCGCCAGCGCGCGCAGAAGCTGATGCAGGAGAACGTCTTCTTCTTCGAGGAGGCCGCGAAGGTCGCCGGTGAAGGCGCGGTCGCGCAGGACAAGGCCGAGCAGAGGGAGTGGAACGACAACTTCGCCAACGCCCGCACCGAAGACGAGGTGCAGGCGGCGTCGAAGGGCGCGAAGCGCAAGGCGCGCCTCGACTTCGGTCTCTCCGGCTCCACGTACTGAAAGCGGAAGAGCACGAACATGGCCTCGAACCCGACCTCCGCAGTGCTGCAGCTCCACCAGCGCGAAGACTTCGAGAAGAACGTCATGCGCGGCCTCGCGGCCGGAGCCGGCGCGGGCCTGCTCGCGTACGCGACCGCCCGCATGGGCGCCTCGCTCGGAGTGCCCGGCGTGCCCATCTCGTTTCTCGCGATCGCCGGCACCGCGCTGGCGGCCGTGCGCGGCGACAAGATGGACAAGCTGATGCTCGGCGCGCTGTCGCTGGCGCTGCCGGCGGCTCCGTGGCTGTTCGGGTTCTCGCAGTCGTGGACCGTGGCGCTCGCCGGCGCCGCCTGCGGCGCGCTCGTGGTGAAGGCGCGGCAGGTCGAGAAGGGCGAAGAGGGCAGCGTCGCCGCGGTGCGGCCGGGCCTCGTTCACTACGGAGCCGCAGCCGCCGCCACCGCGGGCCTCTCGGTCGCGGGGCTCGAGGTCGCCAAGGTGCTCGCGCTGCGCATGGCCGACTGGCAGACGCCGAGCCTGCTCCAGGCGCTCGTGAGCGGGGTCGTCATCGCGCTGTTCGCCGGCATCGGCGGCATCGCGGCGCACCTGATGCTGAAGTCGGACCCCGTCGAGGCCCGCTGCGAAGAGCTCATCCCCCAGCTGTCCGGCGAGTTCCAGACGCTCGCGACGCGCGCGCTGAACCTCTACCGGCAGTGCGGCGAGTCGATGTCGAAGCTGCCGCGCGAGCCCGCCCGCGAGGAGCTCGCGCGCACGCTGCAGCGGCTGACGAAAGACGCGGTCGAGCTGGCGGCCGAGTGGGCCGGCGTCGAGACGCAGCTCGAAGACGACACGGTGAAGGAGCTCGACCGCGAGGTGGCCGACCTCGTGAAGAGCGCCGCGCAGTCGAAGGACGCGGTGGCGAAGCGGCAGCTCGAGATGGCGGCGGCGTCGCTGAAGGAAGAGATGGACCGCCTCGGCGAGCTGAAGAACAAGCGGGAGCGGATCCTCGCGAAGCTGAAGAGCCAGGTCGCGCTGCTCGAGCGCGCTCGCGTGGCGCTCATCGGCATGCGCTCGGGGCACACGCAGATCAAGGCGGCCGAGATGTCGGCGCTGTCGCGGAAGTTCAACGCGCTCGCGACCGCCCAGGCCGACGAGGCGAAGCTGGCGCACGAGGTGGCGACCGGCGCCGAGCTGTCGGCCCAGGAGGCCGAGCTGCACGCCGCGGTGAAGGTGGCCGAGTCGGTGGCCGCGGCGCCCCTGCTGCAGCCCGTGTCGCCGGTGAGCGCGCCGGAAGAGGCGGCGCCGATCGCGGCGCAGGGCGAGTCGCTGAAGAACTGACGCGCGCCTGGGTGGCCGTATATACTCTCCGTAGATACGGCGAGGTAACGACCATGGCCACCGCGAAGGTCTTCAAGCACGGCAACAGCCAGGCAGTGCGTCTCCCGAAGGAGTTTCGGGTCAAGGCGAAGGAGCTCGAGATCTCCAAGCGTGGTGACGTCATCACGCTGAGGCCGAAGAAGCTGCGCTACGAGGACCTCATCGCCGCCGTCGCGCGATCGCGTGGGGGAATCAAGCGCCATCAAGAGCCCGACCAGGATCGTGACTGGCCGGACTGGTGATCTGGCTCCTCGACACGAACATGGTCATCGTCTACGCGAATCGCTCGCGTGGCTATGACCGCCTGGCGCGGCGAATGTCGGGGCGCACGCCCGGTGAGCTTCGGATCTCGGCCGTGACGCTCTGCGAGCTCGAGTTCGGAATCGCGAACAGCAGAGATGCCGACGAGAACCGCGCGGTCCTCGAGAACGTGCTGCAGCTGATCCAGGTCGACGACCTGCCTGCGAGCGCGGCCCAGCACTATGGCGAGATCAAATCCGCGCTGCGGGACGCAGGACGCGCCACGCAGCCCTACGACCTGCTCATCGGCGCCCACGCGCGGGCGCTGGATGCCGTACTCGTCACCGACAACACCGCCGACTTCAAGCACATGCCGGGGCTGCGGCTCGAGAACTGGCTGAGGGCTTGACGCAGCCCTACGGGACGAGCTCACGGGCTCGAGCCAGATCGCCGCGATCGGGGGTGGCACCGGTGTCGAGCGAAGCTCCGGCGTGGCCCAAGTGCACCGCGACGCTGCCGCTTCCGACCTGCAGGCGCATCGACCAGCGGACCTCGCGCGCGGCCAGCGCCTGAGCCGCCGCCTCGACGTCGCGCGGTCCGAAGCCCCACGCCGGCAGCTCGACTTGCGCCAGCTTCGGCGGCGCCGCACGCACCAGCGCCGCCGCCAGATCCGGCAGCGCCACGTGGCTCTCGGTGAACGACAGCCGCTCGAGGCGCTCGAAGCGCGGCAGCGTGTTCGCGAGCCGCTTGAGCATCGCCTCGTCCAGCTCGCGCAGCTGCAGCGTGGCGACACGCTTGTAGAGCTTGCGCCAGTGCGGGTCGCTGATGCTCCCGCGCAGGCCGTGCAGGTGCTTCAGCCGCGGCAGCGGGCCGTCGAGCGGCGAGCCCGGCGTGGTGGGGTCGGCGGTGCAGACGAGCTCTTCGACGCTGAGCCAGCCTGCGTGCTCCGGGCGGGTCGAGCTCTCCCACTCGACGCTCACCGGGAGCCCGCGGTCGAACGCCTTCGCCTTCGTGCCCGGCGGAACCCAGTGCGCCTGGTTCGCGGCGATCAGCTCGAGCTCGCGAGGAGATCCGGCTGGGCCCTGCAGTTGGATCGCGAGCAGCTCGCCGCGCGGATCGCCGCGCTCGGTGAGCTGGGCGGCGAGCGCCTTCAGCGCGGCGGGGTCTTCCCACGCCTCGAGGATGCGCCGGGCGCTGTCGGCGTGATCGTGCTCCGGCTTCGGCGGCGGCGGAGGCTCGACGGCGGGCGCCGGAGGCGGCGGCGCCGGAGCCTCGCTCTGGGCAACGGCCGGCTGGGTCGAGTCCGGCTGCGGCGCCGGAGCCTGTGGAGCAGCGTTCTGTGGAGCAGCGTTCTGTGGAGCAGCGTTCTGTGGAGCAGCGTTCTGTGGAGCAGCGTTCTGTGGAGCAGCGTTCTGTGGAGCAGCGTTCTGTGGAGCAGCGTTCTGTGGAGCTGCGTTCTGCGGAGCTGCGTTCTGCGGAGCTGCGTTCTGCGGAGCAGCGTTCTGCGGAGCTGCGTTCTGCGGAGCTGCGTTCTGCGGAGCAGCGTTCTGCGGAGGCGTGCTCGACATCGCTGCGCTCGGCAGCGCCGAAGCCTGCGGCCCCGAGCGCTGCCCAGGGACCTGCGCCGCCGCCGGAGGCAGCGTCACGCGCGCCCCTTGCGCCGGAGCGCGCAGCCGCGACCACGCGACCCAGGCCGCCGCGGCGACCCCGATGACCACCAGGACCTCGAATACACCCACGTGCGGCTTCATATACGTTTTGCCCGTGAACTGGCGGCCTGCTGCGTTGCTCCTCCTCGCCTGCACGAAGCCGCCGCCGGCCCCACCGCCCTGGCCGCCCTTCCCCAAAGACGACGCCGCCCGCGACGCCCTCGTGAAGCAGCGCACGCTCCGCGAGCCCACGCCCGTCACCGACTTCTCCCCCGAGGCCGTCCTCGCCGCCGCCCGGCAGCAGGGCCTCCACACGCTTCCGTCCGGCGAGCGCCGCGTCTACGCGTGGATCCACCAGCAGAACCCGAAGTGGCTCCTCTTCGGCACCTTCCACGACTCCGCCGCGCAGGTCGCCGCCTTCCGCAGACTCGTCGGCAAGGGCGGCGTCAGAGGCTTCACGCACGTCGCCCTCGAGCAGCTGCACGCCGACGGCCGCTGGGCCAGCTTCGACGGCGGCCAGCGCGGCGACGATGCCGTGCTCCACGACGACGACGCCCTCGCCCGCGCCCACCACGCGCACGACTACACCGCGTGGAAGTACGGCTACGAGCGCGACGTGCTCGACCTCGTGGACTCGAGAACCCTCCCCTGCGACGCCCCGCACACCCGCGACGAGCGCCTGCGCGAGCTGCACTGCCTCTTCGCGATCCGCGACAAGACCGGGCCCGAGGCCCGTATCGCCATGCTCTGGGGCATGGCGCACGTCACGAGCGAGGGCTTCCGCCGCTTCCTGCCTCCCTCCGAAAAGACGCTCAGCCTCTACGCCGTCGGCGGCCGGTGGACACCCGACCCCGCGTTCGACGCGAAGCTGCTCGTCGACGACCTCACGCTCGTGCCGCTCGGCGAGGGCGAGGCCGCGCTGCTGCTCCCCAACGGCCACGTCCAGCGCGCGCGCGACGAAGACTTCGCCGGCCAGAAGCCGGTGCTCCACGCGAGCGGCGACGGCACGCTGCGCATCGGCAGCCACGAAGCGAAGCTCCCCGCCGACCTCGAGCTTCCGCCCGGCGAGTACACCTACGCGTTCCGCTCGAGCGGCGGCCTCGACGTGGTCGGCTCCATCGAGCTGTACGCGGAGGCCGAGCTCGCGTTCGACGCCGTGACGCGCGAGACGCGCGCCGTCACGGCTCCGCGATGATCTCGCTCGCGCCCTCGACGACCACCGTGCTGCCGGCCTTCAGCCCCTTCTTCGCCCACCAGCCGCCGGGCACCTCGAGCACGAACATCGTCGGAGTCCCGATGCCGCGCGACGTGAACGTCTTCGGCTCGGCGTTCTCGACGACGCCGGCGATCTTCAGGTCCTTGTCGAGGAAGAGCATGTCGAGCGGGATCAGCGTGTTCTTCATCCAGAACGAGAGCGGCTGCTCGCGCCGGAAGATGAACAGCATGCCCTTGCCGTCGGCGAGCTCGCGCCTCCACATCAGGCCGCGCGTGCGCGCGTCGTGCGTCGCCGCGATCTCGACGTCGACCACGTGCTTGCCCCCGAACGCGTCGGTCAGCGTCACGCGCCCCTTCGGGAGCGGCGGCATGACGTAGTCCTCTGCCGAGACGTCCGTCTGAACCGGCTTCGCCGGCGGCGGAGCAGGCGGCGGCGCCGCGGCCACCGTCTTCGTGCCTTCGCTCTGGCACGCGACGAACAGCAGCAGCGCTGCGAGCACCTTCACGACTTCATGCTCTTGTTGAGCAGCTTGCCGGTCAGCTCGGGGCCGAGCGACGACGACATCAGCTGCTCCACGACGCCCTCGAACTCACCGCGCTGCGAGTCGTTCGTGTAGATGAAGCGAATGCCCATGCCGGGCTCCTCGCCGTCGGTCTGGCTCCACACGACCTCGCCCAGCAGCTCGAACGGCTCGGCGCGCTGCGGCACCGTCAGCTTGAACAGGAACTGCGTGCCGATCGGCAGCGGCTTCTTCGTCTTGATGAACGTGCCGCCCTTGCTGATGTTCTTCGTGTAGTCGGCGAAGAACGAGTTCAGCTTCTTGTAGTCGACCTTGAGCTCGATCGGAGCCCGCGGGGACTGGCGAGCCTCGGGGCCTTTTTGTTCCGCCATGCTGGCGCGCAGTATAGACACGGTTCCGTGCGGCAGGCCGTTTTCCGTGCGTTGGGCTGCCTGAGACGCCCTTTCGTGGCGCTCACGTTCCTCGGCCTCGCCGCGGGCGGCGCCCTGCTCGTTCAGCTCCCCCTGCTCGGCCTGCCCGGCTACGAGCTCGCCGCCTGCCTCTCGATCCTGCACGGCCTGTTCGCCTGCGTCTTCGGCATCGCCGCCGCCCGCCAGGAGCGCCGCCTCATCACCTCCAGAGACCCGCGGCCGAAGGGCGCCGTCCGCTACGACTCACCGCTGTTCTCGGTCGCCGCCGCCACGCTCGGCGCCTGGCTGCTCTCGCTCGCCGCGCTCGCCATCCCCTTCCTCGCCGCCATCGTGCACGCCGCCGCCTCGACCGAGTGCGACCCGCGCTTCGCGCTGGGCTTCTTCCCCGTGCTCACCCTGCCGTCGAGCCTGCTCGCCTGCGCGCTCGGCGTGCTGACCGGCTTCGCGTCCGAGAAGCTCATCGTCAGCATCGGCCTGCAGGTGCTGCTCGTGCTCGTCTCCGCCGCGCACACGGCCTGGCCGATCGTCTTCGGGCCGCAGATCTTCGCGTTCAACCACCTCGCCGGCTGGCTGCCGGGCCCGCTCTACGACGAGGCGCTCGTGCTGCCCGCCGCGCTGTGGTGGTTCCGCCTCGAGACGCTGCTGCTCACGTTCGCCGTGGTCTCGCTCGGCGCGAACTTCCTCTCGATGGTGACCGGCCGGCTCGCGCGACCGCACTTCCGCCTCGGCTCGGCGGTGCTGCTCGGCGGCACGTTCGCCGCCGTGCTCCTGCTCGAGCAGCGCGGGCCCGCGCTCGGCACCCGCATGACCGACTCCGTGCTCGCCGAGCGCCTCGGCGGCACGCGCGAGACCGAGCACTTCGTCGTGCACCACTCGCTGGCGATCGGGAAAGAGGACCTCGAGCGCGCCGTGCGCGATCTCGAGCTGCGCCACCAGCAGGTGTCGGCGTTCTTCGCGGGCGCGCCGCCGGGCAAGGTGACCGTGTGGTGGTACCTCGACGCGAACGAGAAGCAGCGGCTCGTCGGCGCCGAGCACACGCAGTTCGCGAAGCCGTGGCGCCGCGAGATCCACGTCAACCACCTGGCGTTTCCGCACCCGGTCGTGAAGCACGAGCTCGTGCACGCCATGGCGGCTCCGTACGGGGCGCCGCCGTTCGGCGTCACCGCGCGGTACGGGGGCCTCTTGCCCGTCGCCGGCGTCATCGAGGGCTTCGCGGTCGCGGGCGACGACCCGGTCGACGACCTCACGCTGCACGAGTGGGCCGCGGGCATGAAGGAGCAGAAGCTGCTGCCCGACGTTCGCTCGCTGATGACGCTCGACGGCTTCTACGACGCCCCGCCCGCGCGCGCGTACGCGGCAGCGGGCTCGTTCGTGCGCTGGCTCGGCGAGACGAAGGGCGGCGAGAAGCTGCGCGCGCTGTACCCGAAGGGCGACTACCAGGCGGTCTACGGCGTGCCGCTCGACGCGCTCGCCGGCGACTGGGAGAAGTTCCTGGGCACCGTGCCCCTCGACCCGGCGGCCGTCACGCAGGCGATGTCGCGCTTCCGCCAGAAGAGCCTGTTCCAGCGCTCGTGCGCCCGCGAGGTCGTCGCGCTGCAGCGCGAGGCGGCGGCGCTGCTCGCGTCGAACCCCGACGCGGCGCTCGAGCTCTACCAGCGCGTGTCGAGCCTCCAGCCCGACGACTACCGGCACGAGGTGCAGCGTGCAAACGCGCTGGAGCGCGCCGGAAAGAAGGCCGAGGCGGCCGCGGTGCTCGAGAAGGTCGCGCAGCAGGTGGCCGCCGACCCCGCCGCGGCCATCGAGGTCGCCATGGAGCGCGCCGATCTCGCGTGGGCGATGGGGTCGCCCGACGCCGCGAAGGCGCAGCTCGAGGCGGTGCTGAAGCTGAACCCCTCGCCCGCGATGGATCGCACGGCCCACGTGAAGCTGGCGGCGCTGGCGGCGCCGTCGCCCGACGTCGGGCGCGCGATCTGGCAGTACTTCGGCCCGGGCGGCGACGACGTGAAGCTGCTCGTGCTGCGCGAGGCGCTCGCGAAGTCGCCCGGCCACGCCGAGGCCGCGTACCTGATCGGCCGAAAGCTGAGCGCCGGGGGGGCGCAGCCGATGCTGGCGGTGCGCTACCTCTCGCAGGCGCTGGCGGGCACGGAGCTGGCGCCGTCGATCCGCCGGGAGGCGCTGCGGCTGAAGCTCGAGTCGCGCTTCCTGTCGGGCGACTGCGCGGGGCTGCGCGAGGAGGCGAAGACGCTCCCCGACTACGGCACGGTGTTCAAGCGGCGCACCGACGAGTGGCTCGAGCGCTGCGCGTTCGAAGAGAAGACGTTCGGCGGGCCGCTCGTGCCGGCCGACGCGCTGCGGTGATCAACCCTCCGGCGGCGGGGCGTCCACCCCATCGGCCGGCTTCTCATCCGGCGGCGGCTCGGGCTTCGGGTCCTTCTCGCCGTGCTGCTCGCGGTGCTCGCGGATCCACTTCGGGTGCACGCGGTGCTTCTGCCAGCTCAGGTCCTCGGGCACGTCGCCGGTGCCCTGCGGCACGTGCGTCAGCTCGATCACCCCGCCGAACGAGTTGTGCGAGAACGGCGACGGCACCTGGAGCCCCACCGCCACCTGCCACCCGTGCGGCAGCAGCACGACCGCGCCGATGACTCCGACGGCGGCCTCGTTGTTGCCCATCAGCAGATCGCCCTGGAGCACGAGCCACTCGTGCACGAGCTCGTACTCGAGCCCGAGCAGCGGGCCCGCGGGCCAGCCCTTGCCGACGTAGCTCTCGGTCGCCGTCCAGGCGCCGACGACGGCGGCGAGCCGCAGCTCCTCGAGGTGGAAGCGGCCCTCGACGTAGCCGAACCCGGCCGGCACCTCGCGCTTCAGGTGCTCGTCGCGCCCGAAGCCCGCGTGCCCGCCGAACTGCAGCGTGAGCCAGTCGGTCACGTCGAGCGTGAAGACCGCGTTCACCATCACCTTGTTGCGCGCCGTCTCGGGCACCCGGTCGCCGTACAGGTGCATGTGAAACAGGTTGAGGCCGAGCTCGAGGCCCTTGCCGACGCCGATGGCGGTCGTGAGGTTCGACTCGCCGGAGCGCGAGAGGTTGAGCTGCTCCTGGAAGAAGAAGCCGCCGCGGGCGGTGCCGGTGCCGGACGGCACGTTCCACAGGCTCTGCTGGGCCGCGGCGGGCGCGGCGAGGAGCAGCGGGAGGAGGAGTCGTGGAGTCACGCGCTGCGCCCGTATACTCAAATGCGTGTTGAAGTCAGTGACCCGTGTTGCGGCGTTCCCGGTGCTGCTGGTGGGGAGCACGGCGCTCGTCTTCGCGCTCTTGCCGCTGGGCCTGTCGGTGCCGGTGGCGGCGACGCTCGTGAGCATCGCGCTGTACGGGGTCATCTACGCGCTGGAGCGGTGGATCCCCTACCGCTCCGACTGGAACGCGCGCGACGGGCAGTTCGCGAACGACGTCGGGCACACGGTGTTCGGCAGCGCGCTGGGCGCGGGCGCCGGCAACGCGCTGAACACGGTGTGGACCGGGGCGCTCGCGGCGTTCATCGCGGCGCGCACCGACGGCGGGGGTGTGTGGCCGGTGAGCTGGCCGCTGCCGGCGCAGGTGCTGCTGATCTTCGCGCTGGCCGACCTCGGGCGCTGGGTGCAGCACCGGCTCCACCACGCGGTGCCGTTCTTGTGGCGGTCGCACGAGCTGCACCACAGCGGAGCGCACCTCACGGCCATCAAGGCGAGCCGCTCGCACGTGATCGAGCGGGTGCTGCAGCAGCTGTTCATGTTCGGGCCGCTCCTGGTGCTGGGGGCGCCGCCCGAGGCGCTGTGGTGGTTCATCGTGCCGAACTCGCTGATGGGGCCGTTCTCGCACTGCAACGCCGACCTCGAGCTCGGGCCGCTCGAGTGGATCGTGATGGGGCCGAAGAACCACCGGCTGCACCACTCGGCCGACCCGCGGCACCGCGACAAGAACTTCTCGAGCGCCTTGGTGCTGTGGGACCGCGTCTTCGGGACGTGGGCGAACCCGCGCACGGAGGGCGGGCCCGAGCGCGTGGGCATCGACGGCGACCCGACGCCGCGGGGGTTCTTCGCTCAGCTCGTCGAACCGTTCCGCCCGCGTTAGCTGAATCACTCCCAGTTCAAGAGCAGCTCGTACCGGACGTAGTACGACGACCAGGTCGTGACGCGGCCCCAGGTGAGCTTGACGTAGTAATCGCCCGGGGCGCTGAGAACGGGCGAGCGCAGGTCCTCCTGGTACGTCGTGTCGGCGCTGACGGCGAGCGACGACGTGCCGTCGGGCCCGATGAGCTCGATGCGGGTGTCGCAGCTGTAGTCGGGGGCGCGCGTGCGCATGCGCAGGGAGCGACCCACCTCGGCCTGGGTGACCGTGACCTTGTAGAAGTCGGCGTCCATGGCGGTCGCGATCGTCGAGGTGTTGACGATCGACGGCACCATGATGCTCTGCGCCTGCATCACGGTGTCGTTGGGCTCCACCTCGCCGGCGCGCGGGGGCACGAGCACGCTGATCGTGTAGTCGACGCCCTCGGCGCCGGTGGGCTCGACCGCCACGAAACGGTACGGCGTCACGGTCGAGTACGGAATGAACGTGTAGCTGTTGATGAAGGGCATCGACGTCGAGAAGCGGCCGGTCGACGGCACCTGCACCAGCATCGGCGCGCCCTTGCCGTTCGTCGTCGTCACCGAGACGAGCAGCTCGTTGTTGAGCAGCGTCGGCGTGAACTTGTAGAGCGCCGAGTCGAACGGCCTCGTGAACGTGCCGGTGGCGGAGGCGGTGAGCTCCTGCTCGTTCAGCTCGGCGACCTCGAAGGCGGCGGGGAACGTGAACGTCACCTCGCTCGGCCGGCGCCACGAGTTGATGAGCCGCACGTCGCGCATGCCGAGCGGCGCGTCGATGTCGATGCCGGCCAGCAGCGTGACGGTGTGGGGCTTGACGTCGCGGACGATCATCGCCGCGCCCGGCGAGAGGTTCGCCGAGACGCCGGTGAACGTCGACCCGTTCCACGACGTGTCGAACTCGAAAGCGGGGTCGTTGTGCGTGACGGTGACGGTCACGACGCTGCCGCGCGCGCCGCGCCCCGAGGCCGTCATCGTGATGAGCGGAAGCACGTTGAAGGCGCCGCGGAAGTGCTGCGAGACGCCGGCGCTCGAGACGGTGATGTCGCGGGTGCCGGGCATCGCCGACGGCGCGACCTCGATGTCGACGATCAGCGCGGTCGCGCTCGCCGCCTTCGTCTTCACGACCATGACGTCGGGGCCGAACTGCACCTGGGTGCCGTCCGTCCAGCTCGTGCCGGTGCCCGAGATGAGGATCTGCGCCTCGAGACCGACGGCGACGCTGCGGGGGAACACGGCGGTGATGCTCGGCGGCGACACGCCGGGGTCACCCTTCTCGCCCTTCTCGCCCATCGGGCCGACGATGCCGTTGGTCCCGTCGAGCCCGGGCGGGCCTGCGATGCAGGAGGTCAGAGCAGCGACGACGGTGAGCAGCGCGGCGCGTTTCATCGAGGTTCCCCTTGAGTACGGCCCCCAAAGCAGACCCGCCCCGGTCAGCGCAAGTCGCATGTAGGGAACCCGTCACCTCGAAAGGTTTTGCGAAGTCGGGAGCCGGGAGCTTCCGACCGCCAACTCTTTGAGGCGCCGCTCGAGGAACTCGCGCTCGTGCGGGTTCGCGGTGAGCCCGAGGGCCTTCTGGTACTCGCGGGCCGCGTCCTCGGTACGCCCGAGGCGGCGCAGGAAGTCGGCGCGCGTCGCGGGCAAGAGGTAGTAGCCGGCGAGGGCGGCCACGGCGGCGCCGCGCTCGAGGAGCTGAAGGCCGGCGGCGGGCCCGTCGACCATCGCGACGGCGACCGAGCGGTTGAGCGCGACGATGGCGGAGGGCTCGACGGCCTCGAGGGCCTCGTAGAGGGCGGCGATGCGCCGCCAGTCGGTGTCGTCCCAGCGGGCGGCGCGGGCGTGGCACGCTGCGATGTGGGCCTGGAGCTGGTAGGGCCCCGGCGCTCCGAAGCTCTCGGCGATGCGCAGGGCGTCGAGGCCGGTCTCGATGAGCGAGCGATCCCACTTCGCGCGATCCTGCTCCTCGAGCAGCACGAGGGCGCCGCGGGCGTCGAGGCGCGCCGGGCCGCGCGAGGCCTGCAGGCGCATCAGCGCGAGGAGCCCGCGGGCCTCGGGCTGCTCCGGCATGAGCTCGACGACGAGCTCGCCGAGCCGCAGGGCCTCGGCCTGAAGCTCGAGGCTCGCGGCGGTGTAGCCCTCGTTGAAGACCTGGTGCACGACGCGCAGCACGCTGGCGAGGCGGGCGGGCAGCTGCTCCGGCTCGGGGACCTCGAAGGGCACGCGGCTCTCTCTGAGCAGCCGCTTGGCGCGAACGATGCGCTGCTGAATCGTCGCCTCGGTGACGACGAACGCGCGGGCGACCTGCGGCGTCTCGAGGCCGCAGACGAGCCGCAGCGTCAGCGCGACCTGGGCCTCGGGAGCGAGCGACGGATGGCAGCACGTGAAGACGAGCCGCAGGCGATCGTCGGGGTACAGCTCGCCCTCGTCGACGGCAGGCTGCGCCTCGTCGTCCGGCGCGGGAGCGAGGGCCTGCGCGCGGCGGGCGCGGCGGAGCTCGTCGAGCGCGCGGTTGTGGGCGGTGCGCATGAGCCAGGCGCCGGGCTTCGCGGGGACTCCGGCGGAGCTCCACGCCTCGAAGGCGGTAGCGAGGGCGGCCTGAAAGACGTCGTCGGCCTTCTCGAGATCGCCGAGGAGGCGGGCGAGGTGCGCGATGATCTGGGCGCGGTCCGTGCGGACGACGGCGTCGAGCGCTTCCACTCACCCGCGCATAGCACACGCGAGCTGCTGCCAGTCGCCGCCGCCGAGACAGAACAGGCGCAGGCTGCCGTGGCCGGGGCAGCTCGCGACCCAGACGAGGGCGCTCGGCGCGTCTTCGGCCTCGAAGAGGACGAGCGCGCTCGGAGACGGCCGCTGGACCGCGAGCGGTACGCCGCCCTCGCGCACGACGCGGAGCTGCGCGGGCCCGAGCGCCGCATGCGCCTGGACGACGCCGCTGGCGAGGCCGCGGGCGAGCCACTCGTCGAGTGGGGCATCGCCGTCGATCATGAGGAGGAAGCGAGGCATGCAGGATCAGCTCGTGAACGCGAACGTGGACGCGAACGTGGACGGCCGATTGCGGCGCGGCAAGAAGCCGTCCACGTTCGCGTCCACGTTCAGGTTCACGCCGGCACTTCAGCAGTCGACGACTTCGCGCACCTCGATCGTGTCGTTCGGCCAGACAGGGTGCTGCTTCGCCCAGGCGAGCGCCTCGGCGCGATCTTTCACGTCGATCAGGTACACGCCGCCGACGACCTCCTTCGTCTCGGCGTGCGGGCCGTCGAAGAGCGTCTTGTCCTTCACGCGCACCATCTCGTTGGGCGGCTTGAGCCGGAAGCCGCGGTCGTTCACCAGCACGCCGGCCTTCTTCAGCGCGGCGGTGAAGGCGTCGTGCTCGGCGAGCACCTGCTTCACCATGCCCTCGGTGACGCCCGGCAGATCGGCGAGGCGGTGGTTGATGATCACCGCGAACTTCACTTCGCCCTCACGCGGTTGTTCTTCGCCTCGTGCTCGAGCTCGACGAGGCCGAGCTTCTCGAGCAGCGGCGGCAGGTAGACGCCGAAGCGGCCGCGGTACCCCTTCTTCAGCCCGTACCAGCCCTTGACCGGGTTCTTGGGGCTGCGACCCCACGCCTCGACGGTGCCGTCGGCGGCCGGCTTCTGTTCGTCGGCGCCGCCGAGCGGCATCCAGTCGCCGTGCTTCTTCAGCATCGCGTGCAGGTCTTCGATCGCGCGCAGGTGGTAGCGCAGCTCGGTGGAGCCGACCTTGCACACGAGCGCGGGCGGGTCGGCGGCCTCGTCCTTCCACATCACGTACGCGCTCGTGCCGGGCGCGGTCTTCAGCTTCCAGGGGCTCTCTTTCGTGCCTTCGGTCTTCGCCATATTGTCCGGCTCCTTGTCGATGCGGATCCAACGACCGGGCGCATCCTCGATCGACAAATGGGTCGTTCGCTTGAGATTTCGTCCGCTTGGAATAGGAATGGGCGGGAAACCCTGGCTGTTCGGAGGCTCAATGTTCGTTCGAGGATCGTTGCTGGTCGTGGCGCTGCTCGCGGTGGCGTGTACGCCGAAGAAGATTCCCGGCACCGATCTCGACGACACCGACGACACGCGCGCCATTCTCGACGTGATGGAGAAGTACCGCCTGGCGCTCGAGAAGCGCGACGCCCAGGCCATCGTCAGCCTCGCCGACGAGTCGTTCAAAGACGACGGCGGCAGCGCGAACCCCGACGACGACTACAACTACCAGGACCTGTACACGAAGCTCCCCGACACGCTGAAGCGGCTGGGCGACATCCGCCTCGAGTTCAACGTCCGCAAGATCGAGCTGTCCGAAGACACCTCCAGCGCGCGGGCCACGTTCACCTACACCCAGAGCTACCTGATGCCCGGGCTGCAGGCGAAGAAGCAGACCGACACCGAGATCAAGCAGATGATCTTGAAGAAGGTCGACAAGAACGTCTGGAAGATCGTCTCCGGCGTCTAGCCGGGGCACCTCAAGCGGTTCGTTGACCGATCAGAAGTGCCCCGATATATCCGCGCGGCGTTTCACAAGGAGACTTATGGCCGCCGCCGATGCCAACAACAGCGACTGGAAGAAGCGCGAGAGCCTTCCCAGCGCGCTCATTCAGATCGTCCTCGTCGGAGCGCTGCTCGCCGCAGCGGTCTGGTTCGTCGTCGGCCGCGGCAACCGCAAGAAGGAGATCGCCGATCGCCTCAAGGAGGCGAAGATCATCGCGATCAAGGACAACCCGGCCGACATCGTGAAGGCGATCAAGGCGGCCGAAGAGATCCTCGCGCTCGACACCCAGTCGCCCGAGGTGCTCGCGTCGCTCGCCACGATGCACACCGAGCTGTGGCTGCTCCACAAGGAGCCCGGCCACGAGGCCAAGGCGAAGGAGTACCTCGAGCGCGCCGAGAAGGCCGAGTCGAAGTCCGACGACCGGTACGGCACGAAGGCGCTGCACATCCTCGCGACCGGCAAGCCGAAGGAGGCCGAGGACTTCATCGAAGAGCTGCGCAAGAAGGGCGCCTCCACCGCGCGCCTCGCGTACGCCCAGGCGCTGGCGCTGCGCGCCCAGGCCAACCTGCAGCTGTCGCGCGCGGCGTTCGTGCTCGCGGCCGACAAGGGGTGGAAAGACCCGCAGTTCAGCTCCGCGTTCGCCGACGCGTGGCTGGAAGAGGGCCAGTACCTGCCCGCGCTCGACTACTTCAACAAGGCGATGGCGAACAACCCCGACCACCTGCGGTCGAAGGTGGGCATCGCGCTCGCGCGCATCGAGCGCAAAGACCGCGTCGCCGACGCCGCCGAGACCCTGAAGGACCTGCTCGCCCGCCCGAAGGAAGAGACGTCGCCGTTCCTGCGCGCGCGCGTGCTGGCGGCCGCGGCCGAGCTCGCGAACTTCGAGGAGCAGTGGGACCAGGCGATCAACGCGGCCGACCGCGCGATCGCCGAGAACCCCGACGAGGCGTGGGCGCTGTTCGCGAAGGCGAAGGCGCTGGCGGGCAAGAAAGACGAGGGCGCGGCGGCGGCGTTCGACGCGGTGGTCGCGAAGTCGAAGGCGGCTCCGGCGTTCTACTTCGACGGCGCGGTGCTGCTGCAGAAGGCGGGCAACGTCGACGCGGCGATCGCGCTGCTCGACAAGTACGAGGCCGTGATGAAGCCGATCGTGAACCCGACGGCCGACGGCAAGACGCAGGCGTTCCTAGATCGCGACGACCGCTACTGGCTGACGCGCGGCGACGTGCTGCGCGACTCCAACAAGCTCGACGAGGCGCACGCCGCGTACGACAAGGCGATCGCCGCGAAGAACGTGAACCTGGTGAAGGCCACGTACGCGAAGGGCTCGGTGTTCCTGGCGCAGAAGGAGTACGACAAGGCGCTGGCGCAGCTCGTCGACATCACCCCGCCCGACGGCACGGGCGCGCTCGCCGAGGCGTACGTCGCGATGGGCGAGATCCAGTTCTCGAAGAAAGACTGGCCCGCCGGCTGCCAGAGCTACGCGTTCGCGCTGTCGAAGCTGAAGGCGCAGTCGGTGCCGCGCGAGCAGCTCAACGCGATGCTCACCGACGTCGAGAAGAAGCTGATCGCCGCGGGCCAGCGCCCGGTCGCGAAGCTGTGGGTCGACGAGGCGAAGCCGCTGATCCAGTAGGTGGTCGGTGGTCGGTGGTCGGTGGTTACGGCCAGGTCGCCGGCGCGTACGTCGCGCTCGTGAACTTCCAGTCGTTGCCCTCTTTCGTCAGCACCGCCGTGATCGTGTACGCCGACGCCACCATGTCCGGCTGAAGCTCTTCGGCGCTCTTCGCCTTCGTCCGCGCGAACAGGAACACGCCCTCGATCTCCGCGTCCTCTTTCCCCAGCAGCTTCACCGTCAGCGACGGGTTGAAGACCGCCACGTTCTCCTGGTTCCGCAGCACGTGGTACATCACCAGCTGCTTCACCTCTTGCTTGTTCGCGCCTTGCGGCCCCTTGAAGTTGTCGGCCATCGCGTCCGAGAGCGGGCCGAGATCTCTCGCCTCGGCGCCCTGTACGATCTTCGCGACCAGCGCCCGGATCTGCTGCTCCGGATCTTTCGGGCCCCTCGGCCACAGCCAGAACACCACCGCGGCCGCCAGCGCCGCGAGAATGAGCCCGACCGCGCGGCGCGACACGCTCAGCCCTGGCCTTCGACCACGAGCTCGTCGGCGTCGAGGATCTCGGCCGGCCGCAGCGCCTCGCCGATCATCTTGAGCCGCCGCTCCGACAGCCCTTCCAGGTACGTCTTCACCTGCGGGAACTCTTTCACCAGCTCGTGAAACGCGTTTCGCTCGAGGAAGGCCGCCGCCGTCTTGCGCGTCGCCTGCACCGTCGCCGTCGCGCGCAGGCCCGTGAGCAGCGAGATCTCACCCGCGATGTCGCCCTCGCGCAGAATGCCCAGCGACACCATGCCGCCGGCGGGGTCTTCTTTCTGCACCACCAGCTCGCCCGCCAGCACCAGGAACAGCCCCGGAGCGTGCTGCCCTTCCGTCAGCGCCTTCTCGTTCGGCTGCAGCGCCTTGAACAGGAAGCGCGTCAGCACCCGCGCGCGCTCGCTCTCGGGCACCTGCTGGAACAGCGGCGAGGTCGCCATCAGGTTCTTCGCCATGCGGTTCTGCGCGAACGCCGTCAGCGTCTGCGGCACCGACGGGTGGCTGCGCGCGATCTGGTTCAGATCGAGCCGGCGAATCTCGAACACGTCGCACTCCGCGACCGTCGTCACCGTCGCCGTCAGCGGCGCGCCCGTGAGCAGCGCGAGCTCGCCGAAGATGCTCCCGCCGCCGAGGAACGCGAGCGTCTTCGGCTGCCCGTCGATCTGCCGCGTGACCTCGGCCTTGCCCGCGACGATCACGAAGATGGTGTCGCCGCCCTGCCCCTCGTCGCTGATGACCTCTCCCGGAGGGATCTCGCGGTACGCCATGCACGACACCAGCTCGACGAACGCGTCGCGCTCGAGGTCCGCGAACAGCGGCAGCGGCGGCCGCGCCGCCTGGTCGGCGGTGCCGCCCGTGTCCGGCGCCGCGAGCACGTTGATCGCCGCGTCCGACAGCGCCGCGCCCTGCAGGCTCATCAGATCGGCGTGCGCCTTGCCGTCGAACAGCGTCTCGGGCGGCAGCGGCGGCGGCACCGTCGCCTTGCCGGCGATCGTCTTCTCGGCCCGCGCGTGGATCCGGTACAGCGTCTCTTTCAGCCGCTTCTCATTCGGCGACAGCGCCAGCGCCTGCTTGCAGGCCGAGATCGCGGACAAGAGATAGTCGCGGCGCAAGAGGCCCTCGGCGCACGCGTGCAGCGTGGTGACCGCGCGCTCGGGCTCCGAGAGCTTCTCGAAGGCGCGGGCCGCGAGCATGCGCGAGCGGTGGTCGGCCGGCTGCCGGCGCACGGCCTCGGCGAAGACGCCGAGCGCCTTCTCCCACTGGTCCTCTGCGACGAGGTCCAGGCCCAGCTCGCGCAACGATGATCCGCTCATGGCGGCGCCAGACTACAAAATGCCCCAGCGCTGCGCCCACAAAAGGGTCATGCGAAAGCCAACCCTCATTCTCGGTCTCGTCCTCCTCGGCAGTGCCTGCGCCGGCATCAAGCCCGTCGCGTACACGGCGCAGCCCCTGCGCGTCACGGATCCGCACGCGGAGCTGAAGAACCTGATCCTCGCGAACACCACGCAGGGCTGCGTCACCGAGCCGAGCTTCTCGGGCTCGATGCTCGTGGTGAAGGCCGTGTGCTCCCGCGGCGTCGGGAACTTCGTGGCCCGCCTCGATCAGATCGACCGCGTCGTGCTCGAGCAGAGCGGCGACTGGTACGGCTGCCGCGTGAAGCACAAGGGCGGCGCCGAAGACTTCTTCTGGTCGTCGAAGAGCCTCGACGACATGCAGCGCATGGCCGACGCGTTCACCGCGCTGTCCGAAGTGAAGGTCGAGAAGAAGACCGCGACGACCGATACGTGAGGCTGCCTCACGGCTGCATCGCCGCGATCTGGTTCTTCGCCTTCTCGTGGGTGGTGGAGCCCGGCGGCGTGATCAGCACCACCACCTTGAACTTCTTGAGCGCCTCGACGGGGTCGCGGTCGCGGATCATGTACGCGCTCTGGTACAGCTCGTCGGCGCGCCCGATCACCTCGTTGAGCATCTCTTTCGCCTTCGGCTCGTCGGGGTCCAGCACCGCCGCTTCCTTGAAGTACAGCGACGCCGTGCCGAGGTCTTCCCGCATCAGCGCCTCTTTCCCCGCGAACAGCGCCGTCTTCGCGAGCGTCTCTTTGAGCTCCTCGCCCAGCGCCGTCTGGAAGCCGATCTGCTGGTAGATCTCGTACGCCTTGTGCAGCGGCTTCGCGGCCGCCACGAGCTGGTTCGCGCGGAACTTCTTCATCCCGTCTTCGAAGTTGCGCCCGAACGTCGGGATCAGCTGCTGCAGCTGCTTCGACTTCCTGCGGATGTCGTCGTCGCCGGGGTTCTGGTCGACCACGCGGTCGCACTCGGCCGCCGCGCGTGACCACTCCTGGCCCACGAACTTCCGCTGCACCACCGCGAACGCGAGCTGCATCGCCTCGGCCTTCGCGGCCTTCGACCGCTCCTTCGCGTTCACCGCGCCGGCCGCGGCCGCCCGCTTCTCGGCCTTGAGCGCCTCCTCGTAGGCGGCCTTCGCCTCCTCGAGCGACGGCGTCAGCTCGTGAACCACGCCGGGAGGCAGGTCTTGCAGCGCCTGCTCGGCGGCCTGCAGCTCGCCCTGCGCGAGCAGCTCCTGGAAGCGCTGCTTCTTGTACGCGATCTCGGCATCGGCGAGCTCGTCCGAGAGCTTCTTCTTCGCCTCCTCGGTCTTCACCGAGCCCTGCGGCGCCTTCGCGAGCGCCGCCCTCGCGTCTTCGAACTTGTGCGCCTCGATGAGCCGCCTCACCTCGTCGAGCGCCGATACGACCGCGAGCTCGCTGCGGGCCTGCGTCGCGAGCCGCGTCTGATCGATGCCCGGCACCAGCGCCTCGGCCTCCTCGATCAGCTTGATGGCCTCCTCGTACTTCTCGTTGCGCACGGCGTCGCGCGCCTGCTGCATCTTCTCTGCCGCGATCGTCTTGTTCGGGTCCGGCGGGGGCGGCGGCTTCGGCCGCGTCGCCGCGACGACGATCACGATGAGCAGCAGCAACACGGCGCCGCCGATCACCGCGATGCGCTTCTTCGGGTCCTTCATCAGCGCCGCGAACCCGGTCGGCTGCTCTTCCCGGCCTCGCGCCGTCAGCACCCGCGAGCGCGTCTTCGGCTTGCCGCCCTCGGCCCCTTCGCCCTCTTTCGCCTCGCCTCCTTCGCCGCCCTCGCCCTCGGCCTTCGCCTCGCCGCCCTCTTCGGCGGGCTTCTCTTCTCCGCCCTCCGCGGCCTTCGCCTCGGCGCCCTCTTCCGCCGGCTTCTCTTCTCCGCCCTCGGCCGCGCCCGCCTCGCCGCCCTCTTCGGCCGGCTTCTCGTCTCCGCCGGCGCTGGCCTCGGCCTCCTTCTTCTCGGCTTCGTCGCGCGCCTTCTTGAACGCGCCGACCTCGTCGATGAAGCGGAGCTTCGTCTTGCCGATGTGAATCTCGTCGCCGTGCTGCAGCACCTTCTCGGTGACCTTCTCGCCGTTGACCTTCGAGCCGTTGCCTGAGCCGAGATCGCGCAGCATCACGCCGCCGTCGCCGGCGATCAGCTCGACGTGCCGGCGCGAGACCGACTGATCGGTGAGCTGGAGATCGACGCCCGGCGTGCGGCCGATCACCATGCGCACGCCGCGGAACTTCTTCTTCTTGCCCGAGTCGGGCCCTTGGATGATCTCGAGCTTCAGCGGCGGGCCGGCGTGCGTCGAGTTGGCGTCGTCGGCGCTCTCGTCGCCGCTCTCGCCCTCGCCGTCGTAGTCGGCCGGCAGGTTCTTCGTCTTCGGAGCGACCTCGTCGAGCTCGGGGTCCAGCGCGTCGAGCCCGTCGCCCTCGAGGCTGCGGCCCTCCATCGAGACTTCGTCGTCGGCGTCGCCGCGCAGCTGCTCGTAGTCGTTGCCCGTGTGGTAGTCCGAGGCCTCGTCGTCGACGCCGGGGTCGCCTCGCTCGGGCGACATCTCGCGCGACATCTTGCCCGGCGGGGCCTCCCACTCGGCCTCGCTCGACTCCGGGGGCTGCGCCTTCGAGACCTCGCGCGAGCGCCGCTCACCGGGCGCGGGGATCTTCGTGCTCGTCTTGTGGTTGCGCTCGGGGTCGTTCGCGACGTCGCGCCCGCCGCGCTCGACGATCGAGGGCCGCTTCTTGCGCTCCGACAGGGGCTTCGACGGCAGCGCGGGGCGCGCGTTCGTCCCGATGCTGCGCTCGGGGTCGTTCTCCATCTCGCCGGTACCGCGAGAGACGCTCGGCTCGGCTGGAGGGCCTCTTCGGCTGCGCGGTGGATCTTGAGGCATGGGAAGAAGCCTGGGGAAGTGTAGCCCGTTCGTTGTTACTGTGCCCACACCCTATGGCACGCGCGTCGCCCAAGAAGATCACACCGTTGACACCACCGCCCCCGCTCGCCGTTCCCCAGGCCGAGCGCCTCTTGAGCGCGGCCATGGAGCGCGGCGGCGACTTCGCCGAGGTGTACGTCGAGCGCACCGTCACCACGGCCGTGCAGCTCGAAGAGAACAAGATCAAGAGCGCCCAGTCGGGCACGCAGCAGGGCGTCGGCGTGCGCGTCGTCTCGGGCGCGAAGGTCGGCTACGCGTACTCCGACGATCTCGACGACGAGGCGCTCTTGCGCGCCGCCCGCACCGCCGCGCTGATCGCGCAGGGCACCGGCAGCGAGAAGAGCTTCAACGTCGCGCGGGCGCCGCTGCCCACGTTCTACCGCGTCGACCAGCACCTGTCGGACGTCGAGGTCGCGAAGAAGGCCGACCTCGTGACGCGCGCGAACAAGGCGGCGCACGCGTTCGACAAGCGCGTGAAGCAGGTGATGGCGACGTACGCCGACTCGACGAAGCGCGTGATGATCGCGAACACGAACGGGCACCTCGCGCTCGACACGCAGGACCTCTGCCGGCTGTCGGTGCACGTGGTGGCCGAGGGCAAGAAGGGCGAGCGCCGCACCGGCTTCTTCGGCGGCGGCGGCCGCGTGCCGTTCTCGCACTTCGACACGTTCACGCCTGAGGCCGTGGCGCGCGAGGCCGCGCGGCAGGCCGTGGCGACGCTCGGCGCGGTCGACGCGAAGGCGGGTCAGCAGACCGTGGTGCTCGCTCCCGGCTGGAGCGGCATCCTCCTGCACGAGGCCGTCGGGCACGGGCTCGAGGCCGACTTCATCCGCAAGGGGACGTCGCTGTTCACCGGCAAGGTGGGGCAGAAGGTGGCGTCGGACCTGGTGACCGTGATCGACGACGGCACGATGGCGAGCTCGCGGGGCTCGTTGAACGTCGATGACGAGGGCGCTCCGCCGGAGTTCAAGGTGCTGATCGAGCGCGGCGTGCTGAAGGGGTACATGTACGACGCGCTGAACGCGAAGCTGATGGGGCACCGGTCGACGGGCAGCGGGCGGCGCGAGAGCTTCAAGCACATGCCGATGCCGCGCATGACGAACACGTACCTGGCGCCCGGCGACTCGACGCCCGAAGAGATTCTGCGCGGCGTCGATCGCGGCATCTACTGCGCGCACTTCGGCGGCGGGCAGGTCGACATCACGAACGGGAACTTCGTGTTCGAGGTCGGCGAGGCGTACGAGATCGAGAAGGGCAAGCTCGGGCGGCCGCTGAAGGGCGTGACCTTGATCGGCGTCGGGCCCGAGGCGCTCAAGAACGTGTCGCAGGTCGGCAATGATCCGATGCCGGATCCCGGGCTCGGCACGTGCGGCAAAGACGGTCAGAGCGTGCCGGTCGGCGTCGGGCTGCCCACGCTGCGCATCGACAACATGACCGTGGGTGGCACTCGCGTCGGATGATGAGCCGGGCGTTCGCGCTCGCGCTTCGACCTGACTGACGGGGACGGCGGCTGGAGTAGCCCTCGAACGCTCAGACACTTGCCGACCTTCGCAGCGTAGACTCATCGCGTGCGCCGGCTCGCCCCACTCGCGTTCGCGTTGGCCGCTGCCTGCCAGTGCGGAACCGGCGCGCGCGACAAGACCTTCGTCTGCATGAATGACTCCGAGTGCGCCGATGGCTTCCGCTGCGGGCCCGGAGGCACGTGCGTGATGGGCGGCGCTGGCGGCGGAGGGGCGACCGCCGGCGGACGGAGTGCAGGCGGCGCCGAGGCTGGCGGAGGTGAGGCCGGAGGCAGCGCGATGGCCGGTGGCTCCTCTGCCGGCGGCAGCACGGCCGGCGGGGCTACCGCGGGAGGAGCGACTGCTGGCGGCTCGACCGCTGGCGGCTCGACCGCGGGCGGCTCGACTGCGGGCGGCGCCACCGCCGGCGGCGCTCCCGCCTGCACGCCGACCGGCCCCGAGCTCTGCACCGACACCCTCGACAACGACTGCGACGCCGGCGCCGACTGCGCCGACCCCAAGTGCCTCGGCCTCACCTGCCAGACCGGCACCCAGAACGTCTGCACCGCCCCCAACACCTGCGCCTGCGGCACCTACGTCACCTCCGTCGGCACCACGCAGTCGGGCGTCCGCGCCTCTCTGCTCGAGGTCGCCGGGCGCCCGCGCGCCTTCTGGGTCAACAGCACCGCCGCGCTGTACGCCGAGTGCACCAGCAACTGCGGCACCGCGACGCCGAGCTGGTCGACGCCCGTCGCCGTCGGCGCCGGCTACACCGACCGCAGCGTCCGCCCGCTGCTCCACGAGTCGGGCGGAGTCCTCAGCGTCCTGTGGCGCTCCGGCAACTTCGTCTACCACTCCGAGTGCGCCGCCAACTGCACCGTCGCAGCCTCGTGGACCACGCCCGTCGATCTCTCCCTCGGCCCGAACACCAGCCACACCCTCGGCTATGACGCCCTCAACGGGCTGAAGATCGCCGCCTGGGAGACCAACCTCATCGCCGACGGCGGCGGCCTCGTCTACGCCGAGTGCACCTCCGGCTGCACCGCCGCGGGAGCGAACTGGCGGCCCCTCCTCGAGCTGCCTCACGATCCCAGCGGCACCGACCTCAAGCTCTCCGCCCTGCCCGACGGCGGTCTCCGCCGCATCGCCGCCCACTTCGCCAACGACAGCAACGTGATCCGCTACGGGGAGTGCGAGGCCGACTGCCTCGCGAACGGCTGGGCGTTCGTCTCGCTGACCGGCAACGCGAAAGATCCCTCCATCGTCCTCGATGCCCAGGGCCTTCCCCGCGTCTTCGCGCTCAACACGAACACGAACCGCCTCTTCGTCTACCGCTGCACGCAGCGACCCTGCACCGTTCAGGCGAACTGGTCGACCACGAACCTGATGGCGAGCGGCCACGTCACCTCAGGCAACTACTCCGACGGCAGCACCTTCTTCGTCACCAGCACCGTCGACGCCGGAGCGCTGCTCCTCGGCACCGAGAGCGGCACCACGTACACGACAGCGAACATCAACCTGTGCACCGGCGCCGCGGCACGGGGAGAGCGGCCGCATGCGTACAGCGGGGCGAACGACCGACTGCGCGTGCTCCACGTGGCACCGCCCGGTATCAACCCGTCGATCAACTTCCTGTACCAGGCCCCCTGACGCTTCTGGCAAGGTGCGCCGCCGATGGCCACCGACTACGAGGCGCTCGCGAAGCAGCTCGTCGCGCGAGCGAAGAAGAAGGGCGCAAAGCAGGCCGAGGTCTTCATGGAGATCGGCCGCGAGTCGTCGGTGCGCGTCCGCGACGGTCAGATCGAAGATCTCACCCAGGCCACCAGCAAGGGCATGGGCGTGCGCGTCTTCGTCAAAGACCGCCTCGGCTTCGCGTGGACCAGCGACTTCACGCCCGACGCCCTCAACGCCACCGTCGATCGCGCCGTCGAGCTCGCCGCCGCCTCCGCTCCGAACCCGCTCAACGGGCTGCCGGGCAAGAAGCAGCTCGGCCCTCCGTCCGACGTCGGCGAGCTCTACGACGAGGCCGTCGCGAACCTCGACCCCGAGTGGAAGATCAGGTCCGCCCTCGAGATGGAGCGCGTCGGCAAGGCCTTCGACCCCCGCATCAAGACCTTCGAGAGCGTCGGCGCCGGCGACTACGTCACCGAGGTGCACCTCGCCTCGAGCGAGGGCGCGCTCGGCAGCTACCGCGGCACCTACGTCTACCTCTCGGCGAGCGCGGTCGCGTCCGACAAGGGGCAGCTCCAGGTCGGCGACTGGTTCGACTACAAGCGCTTCTTGAACGAGCTGCAGCCGCCCGAGGCCGTCGCGAAGGAGGCCGCCCAGCGCGCGGTGCGCATGCTCGGCGCCGCGAAGGTGAAGACGCAAGTCGTGCCCGTCGTGTTCGACCCGATGATGGCCGCCTCGTTCGTCGGCAGCATCGGAGCCGCCGCGAACGGCGACGCCGTCTACAAGAAGTCTTCGTTCCTCGCCTCGAAGCTGAACGAGACGATCGCGCCCGAGAACGTGACCATCGTCGACGACGGCCTGCTCGCGCGCGGCCTCGGCACCTCGCCGTTCGACGGCGAGGGCGTGCCGACGCGGAAGACCGCGATCCTCGAGCGCGGCGTGCTGAAGGCGTTTCTCTACGACACGTTCACGGCGCGCAAGGCGAAGGCGCAGACGACCGGCAACGCCGCGCGCGGCTACCGCGGCCTGCCGAGCATCGGCACGAACAACCTGTACCTCGAGGCGGGCACGAAAGACCCGAAGGAGCTCGTGCGCGAGGTGAAGAACGGCTTCTACGTCACGAAGATGCTCGGCCACGGCCTCAACCTCGTGACCGGCGAGTACAGCCGCGGCGCGAACGGCCTGTGGATCGAGAACGGCGAGCTCGGCAGGCCCGTGCAGGAGGTGACGGTCGCCGGCTCGCTCCTCGGCATGCTGAAGAGCATCGACGGCCTCGGCAGTGACTTGACGTTCCGTGGTTCAACCGGAGCTCCGACGATTCGCTTCGCGGAGCTCACCGTCAGCGGAGAGTAACGATGGGAGCACCGAAGAAGCCTCGCAAAGCGCCGCGCAAGAAGGTCGAGAAGGCGTCGAAGGGGCTGTCGCCCGCCGAGGTCGCGATCGCGGCCGACGACGGCGCGAAGCTCGCGGAGCTGATCAAGCAAGACGGCGGTGAGGCGCTCGCGATCTACAAAGACCCGCTCGGCGGCCACAGCGTCGTGCTCGCGGCGCTGCCGATCGAGAAGGTCGAGCCGACTCCGTACCAGCGCGACCGCAGCGACACGCACGTGAAGAAGCTCACCGCCGCGATGGAGCGCGTCGACCGCTACCTCGACCCGCTCATCGCCGTGCGCCGCGACGGCAAGTACTGGACGCCGAACGGCAACCACCGCCTCGGCGCCATGAACCTGCTCGGCCGCAAGACCATCGTCGCGCTGGTGCTCCCCGAAGAGAACGTCGCGTTCCAGATCCTCGCGCTCAACACCGAGAAGGCGCACAACGTGAAGGAGCGCTCGCTCGAGGTCATCCGCATGTACAGGGGGCTCGTCGGCGCGAAGGCGGGCAAAGAGAGCGACCACGCGAGCATCTTCGAAGAGCCCTACTTCGCCACGTTCGGCGCCGCGTACGAGAAGCGCCCGCGGTTCTCGGCCGGCGCCTACGGCCCGGTCGTGCGCAGGCTCGACAGCTTCCTGGATCTCCCGATGGAGAAGGGCCTCGCCGAGCGCGAGAAGCGCGCTGATCAGCTCCTCGCGTGGGACGACGAGGTCGCCGCCGTGGTCGCCGCCCTCAAGGCGAAGGGCTTCGATTCGCCGTATCTGAAAAACTACGTGGTGGCCCGGGTCAATTTCTTAAGGTTCAAGAAAGACACGAGCGATCTCGACTTCGAGGAAACCATCGAGAAGCTGCGGGCTTCGACGAAGAAGATCGACCCCGGCTCCGTGAAGAAGGAAGACCTCGCGAAAATGGGCGGGGCCCCCGCGGAATCGTCGGACGACTGACGTAACGGGGCGTCGTTTCGGGCGATAATCCCCGTCATGAAGTCGGGGTTCATCTGGGTCGCACTGACGGGCGCGCTCGCGTTCTCGTGCGGCTCGGGTGCGCCCAACGGCAACAACGTGACAGGGCCCGAGACCTGCGACAACGGCAAGGACGACAACGGCGACAAGAAGGTCGACTGCGCCGACCCGAAGTGCTTCTCGTCGCCCAAGTGCAAGGTCTCGGTCGAGCGCTGCGACAACGGCGTCGACGACGACAACAACGGCAACACCGACTGCCTCGACATGGCCTGCCAGGGCGCCGACTGCGGCTACGGCTGCCGCTGCGACAACATGGCGCGCACCGAGATCACCTGCGCCGACTCGCAGGACAATGACTCCGACAACCTCACCGACTGCGCCGACCCCGACTGCAGAAACGTCTCTCCGTGCGGAACCGGCGCGGGCGGCGGCAGCAGCGGGAACGCGGGCGGCAGCGGCGCGACGGCGGGCGGCAGCGGCGGCACCGCCGGCGGCAGCGGCGGCACCGCGGGCGGCAGCGGCGGCACCGCGGGCGGCAGCGGCGGCACCGCGGGCGGCAGCGGCGGCACCGCGGGCGGCGTCGGCGCCACTGCGGGCGGCGTCGGCGGCACCGCGGGCGGCAGCGCCGGCACCGCGGGCGGCAACACTGCGGGCGGCATGGCCGGCGCCGAGAACTGCACCGACGGCCTCGACAACGACGGAGATCGCGCCGTCGACTGCGCCGACAGCAACTGCGTCGGCACCGCGATGTGCGTGGCGCTGCGCGACGGCGACGCGTGCGTCACGAACGCGCAGTGCGCCGGCGGCCGCTGCCAGACCGAAGCGGCGGTCGGCTACCCGAGCGGCTACTGCACGAACGCAGGCGCGTGCACGAACGGCACGTCGACCGGCTGCAACGGAGGTCTCTGCGTCATGGGCCAGTGCCGGGCGACCTGCACCGGCAACGGCATGGGCCCGGGCGGCCGCTGCCGCACGGGCTACGCGTGCTCCGACACCGACTTCAACCCAGGCACTCCGAACCTGTGCGTGGCGATGTGCACCTCCGACGCGGAATGCGCGGGCGCGTCGGGTAGTTTCGGGTGCAACGCGATGACCAAGTACTGCGAGCAGAAGACCTCACCGGGGGCTGCTTACGGGGCACCGTGCAACTTCCACTCCGATTGCCAGTCGCAGTACTGCCTGAGGGGCAACCTGTCGGGCGGGTACTGCGTGGGTGACTGCCGCGCGGACCTGAACAACTGCGGGCCCGGCGGCTACTGCCAGTGGAACCCGAGCGAGGGCGACAACGTCGGCCTGTGTCTCCAGTCGTGCCAGACCGTCGGCGCGCTGTGCCGCAACAACCCGGTCAGCTACGTCTGCAAGAACGACAGCTATGGCGTGCAGATGGGCAAGATGTGCATGTGCAACTTCGCGGGCACTCCGTGCGGCTCCGACAGTGACTGCTGCAGCAACTTCTGCAGCCTCGCCACCAGCACGTGCATGTGAGTGACACGGCTCCGAAAGGCGTGACGGTGCTGGTCGTCGACGACGATCAGGCGAACCTCGACTCCGTCTGCCGCATCTTCCAGCGCGAGGGGCTCTCGACGCTCGCGGCTCCGAACGGGAGCGCGGCGCTGGAGCTCCTGCGCAAGCCCGACGTCGGCGTGATGGTGACCGACCTGATGATGCCCGGCGTCGACGGGCAGGAGCTGCTCAAGGCCGCCCGCGCGATGCGCCCCGACGTCGAGGTCGTGCTGATGACCGCGTACGCGACGGTCGAGACCGCAGTCGCGGCGATGCGCGACGGCGCGTACGACTTCATCACCAAGCCGCTCAAGCGCCACTCGCTGGTGAAGGCGGTGCAGAAGGCGATGGAGAAGCAGGCCCTCGTCGCCGAGAACCGCGACCTGAAGGCGCAGCTCGCCGCGCTGGGCCCGCGCTCGCTCGTCGGGCAGTCGCCGTCGTTTCGCGCGTTCCTCGATCTGCTGCGGCAGGCGGCGCCTTCGACGGCGACGGTGCTGCTGATGGGCGAGTCGGGCACCGGCAAGGAGCTCGCGGCGCGGTTCATTCACGACTCTTCTCCGCGCGCGCGCAACGCGTTCATCGCGGTGAACTGCGCGGCGCTGCCCGAGAGCATCCTCGAGGCCGAGCTGTTCGGCGTCGAGAAGGGCGCGTTCACCGGGGCGGTCGCGCGCAAAGAGGGCCGCTTCGAGCGCGCCGACGGCGGCACGCTGTTCCTCGACGAGGTCGGCGAGATGTCGCCGAGCGCGCAGGTGAAGCTGCTCCGCGTGCTGCAGGAGGGCGAGATCGAGCGGCTCGGCGGCACCCAGACGATCAAGGTCGACGTGCGGCTGGTGGCGGCGACGAACAAGGATCTGCAGCGCGAGGTGGCGGAAGGGCGCTTCCGGGAAGACCTCTTCTTCCGGCTCAACGTGGTCGAGGTGCGCGTGCCGTCGCTGGCCTCGCGGCGCGAAGACGTGCCGCTGCTCGCCGAGCACTTCCTCAAGCGCTACGCGAGCAAGAACGCGAAGAACGTGCGCGGGTTCACCGACGCGGCTCGCGCGACGCTCACCGACTACGCGTGGCCGGGCAACGTGCGCGAGCTGGAGCACGCGGTCGAGCGCGCGGTGGTGCTGACGCGGTCGGACCTCATCGACGTGGGCGACCTGCCCGACGGCGTGCGCAAGGGCCCGATCGGGGCGGCGAACCAGGTCGTGATCCCCATCGGCACCCCGATGGACGAGATCGAGCGGCGCGTGATCCACGAGACGCTCAGGCACACCAAGGGCGACAAGAACCTCGCCGCGCGCATGCTGGGCATCGCGTCGCGGACGATCTACCGGAAGCTGGCGGCCGACGAGAACGTGGCGGAGCCGGCGCCGACGCCGAAGCCGTCGTAGCTACGGCCGCGAGTGCGCGAGCAGGAAGTCGTAGATCTCGGGCGCCCAGTTGGCGCCGAAGACGGGCACGTGAGGGCCGGCCTCGATCGTCCACAGCTCGGCGGCTCCGGTCGCCGGGCACCCGCCGTGCTCCTCGCGCTTCGTCTCGTCTCCGATGATGCCCGGCACGAGGTCGAGGTCGGGGCCTCCGTCGCGCACCGCGCCGGTGCAGCCGTTCTTGGTGGCCCAGGTCGACACGGTCTCGCGCGCGCCGGGGTACATCGAGGTGCCGGCGTACGTGATCGTGTTGTCCAGCGTGCCGTGTACCTGCAGCACCGACACCGGCTGCGACGGCTGGCACTGCGACGGCATCTTCCACTGCGCGCCGGCGAGGCTCACGATCGCGGCGATGCGGTCGGCGCGGTCGCACGCCATGCGGTGCGACATGAACCCGCCGTTGCTGTGGCCGACGAAGAACACGCGCTTCAAGTCGATGTGGAAGCGCGCCTGCACGTCGTCGAGGATCGCGGTGAGGTACGCGACGTCGTCGGTGCGCACCGTGTTGAAGCCGCAGCAGTAGTCGGTCGCGTTCCAGTAGCGGTTGCCCAGCCCGTCGCGCAGCCCGTCGGGCGTGGCGAGAATGAACGTGCGCGCCTGCGCCAGCTCCGACATGCGGAAGTACGTGTCCTGCTGCAGGCCGCTCGCGGTGTAGCCGTGCAGCAGCACGACGACCGGCACCGCGGTGCCGCCGTCGTAGCCTGACGGCACGACGAGGCGGTACGGCCGCTGACCGAGCACGCCAGCGTCGGCCACCGAGCCCCCCGCGCTCCCGCCTGCGCTGCCGCCGCCCGCGCTGCCGCCCGCCGTGCTGCCTCCGGCCGCGCTTCCCCCCGCGGCGCTGCCGCCCGCCTCACCTCCGCCCGCGCTGCCGCCCGCCGTGCTGCCGCCCGCCGTCGAGCCGCCCGCGGTGCCGCCGCCCGGCGGGTTGCCGCACGCACACAGCAGCACGCAGATGACACCCGCTCGAAGCATCAGTGCGCCGCGCGGCCGGTCAGCCGCTCGAGCTCCGCGTGCTGCTGGTGAACGAGCCCCTGCACCTGCTGCAGCGCATCGCCCTTGAGGTGCGGCCCGAGCAGGTGCGTCGTCGCGTGCAGCGCGTACAGCACGCCGGTCGAGCCCTCCTTCACCGCCTTCTCTTGAATCTGGGCGACCACGTCGAAGACCTCGCTCCCGCCCTCGAGCGGCACGAGCGCGTCGACCGCCGCGAGCCGCACCATGTCGGGCCGGCCAGCGTCGCGCGCGATGCCGGTGAGCGCGGCCTTCGCCGCCGCCTTGTCGCCGGTGCGAGCGTCGAGCACCGCCTTCACCACGTCTTTTCGCTCGGGGAACAGCTGGTCCGACACGCCCGCGAGGCGCTGCGCCCGGTCGATCTTCCCCTTCTGAGCGAGGTCGTCGATGAGCCCCTCGAGCGAGAGCCGGGAAGCGTCGAGCCACGGCTCGAGCTCGCGCATGAAGACGCCGCGGCGGTCGCCGGCAGGGATGCGCGGCAGCTCCTTGTCGAGCAGCTCGAAGCCCTTGTCGGCGGTCTGGTCGTCGCCGTCGGCGAGCCCGCGCAGCGCCCCGAGCAGCGGCACGCCGATCGCCTCCGGAGTCACCTCGCCCGGCATCCACCGGTTCCACAGCGCGCCGATCGCGATCGGCAGGAACTTCGCGAACTGGCCGGTGCCCTTCCACTTCTGCGACCACTCGGCGGCCATCATCATCGGGTACTTCGCCTTCGCGAGCTCCTTGAAGCCGCCCTCGTCGATGGCGACGCCGTAGTGCGAGAGCGTGCCGAGAATCGCCTCGGTGCTGTACTTCTCGAGGCCCTTCTCTTGCCATTTCTTGTCGACGCGATCGCCGCTCACTTCTTGGTCTCCATGAAGTCGTCGAAGTTGCCGTGGCGGCCGGCGCCCTCGGCGAACCGCTTCGCGCCCGCGGCCCCCTCGGCCTCGAGCGCCTTGAGGCCCTTCACGAACTCGTTGCGCAGCGCGCGCGGCAGCTCGAAGTCGAACTGCTTGTACGCCGACGTGCGGTCGGCGCGCATCGTGGCCTGCGGGAACGATGCGATCTGCCGCGCCAGCTCTTCGGCCGCCTGGCGCGAGCGGCCGCTCGGCACCACGCGATTCACGAGGCCCATCTGCAGCGCCTCGTCGGACTTCACCGGCCGCCCGGTGAGAATGAGGTCGAGCGCGCGAGAGAGGCCGATGCGGCGCGGCAGGCGCACCGTGCCGCCGTCGAGCAGCGGCACGCCCCAGCGGCGGCAGAACACGCCGAGCACGGCGTCTTCTTCGGCGACGCGCAGGTCGCACCACAACGCGAGCTCGAGGCCGCCGGCGACCGCGTGGCCCGCGATCGCCGCGATCACCGGCTTGCCGAGCAGCATGCGCGTCGGGCCCATCGGGGCGTCGCCCTCGGGGGCGAGCCGGTTGTAGTTGCCCTCGGAGGCCGCCTTCAGGTCGGCGCCGGCGCAGAACGTGCCGCCCTCGCCCCACAGCACCGCGACGTGCGCGCTCTCGTCGGCGTCGAAGGCGCGGAAGGCGTCGGCGAGCGCCTGCGCGGTGGCGCGGTCGACGGCGTTTTTGCGCTCGGGGCGCGCGAGGACGATGGTGGTGACGGGACCCGACTTCTCGGTTCGAACCATGGCGGACGTGGCATAACAGAAGCCGGCGATGGAGGAGCGCACCGAAAAGATCCGCACGGCCCTCAAAGCGCACGGCGCCGAGCTCGTCTCCGTCACCCCGCTCTACGGCGGCGCCTGCCAGGAGAACTTCAAGGTCGAGCTCAAGCACGAGGGCAAGGACCTGCGCCTCGCGCTGCGCAGCGACGCTGCCCGCTCGTTGCCCGGCTCGCTGAAACGCAGAGACGAGTTCGCCGTCATCGAGCGCGCCGTGAAGGCGGGCGTCCGCACGCCCGCCGCCCGGTGGCTCTCGCCGGGCCTCTTGCGCGACGGCGCCGACGCCTACTTCCTCGACTGGGCGCCCGGCGAGGCCATCGGCCGCCGCGTCGTGCGCGAGAAGGAGCTCGAGACCGCGCGCGCCCGCCTCCCCGCCGAGCTCGCGCAGTCGCTCGCGCGGCTGCACCAGGTGAAGGCCTCGACCGATGCCGCGAGCCTGCCGCTCGGGCCGCCGCCGGAGCGGCCTTCGATTCACGCGCTCGCTCAGCTGCGCGAGCAGCTCGACCAGCTGCCGGTGCCCTTCCCCGCCGTCGAGGCCGGTGTGCGCTGGCTGGAGGAGCGCGCGCCCGCGAAGGAAGAGGTCGTGCTCGTGCACGGCGACTTCCGCACGGGCAACTTCCTCGTCACGCCGAACGGGCTCGCCGCGATCCTCGACTGGGAGTTCGCGCGCTGGGGCTCGCCGTACGAAGACCTCGCGTGGATCAGCGTGCGCGACTGGCGCTTCGGCAGGCTCGACAAGCCGATCGGCGGCTTCACGAAGCGCGACACGTTCTACACGGCGTACCAGGCGGCCGGCCGGCCGAAGGTCGACGAGCAGCAGATCCTGTGGTGGGAGATCTGCGGCAACCTCCGCTGGGCCCTCGGCTCGGCCTGGCAGGGCGAGCGCTACCTGTCGGGCGAAGAGAAGGACCTCGAGCTCATCGCGATCGCGCGACGCGCCGTCGAGATGGAGTGGGAGGCGCTGCGCCTCATCCGCCGCGGGCGCCTGTAGAGCAGCGCGAGCGCCCCCAGCAGCATCACGCCCGGCGCCGACGCGCAGCCGGCGTTCGCCACCGCAGCCGAGCACGGCGTCGTCACGAACGAGCCCTCGTAGGTGCCGGCATCGAACGTCGCGACGAAGTACCCGCTCATGCCGGTGTTGTTCCGGTTCGGCCAGGCGCTCGTGCGGGAGTCACCGCTGAAGCGGGTCTTGTTCTCTGCGCCGCCGGGATCCAGAAACGCCGAGCCCTGGTTCGAGACGATCAGCGCCGGCAGGACGCCTCCATCGGGGCCGACCACGAACGACACGCCGAACAGATCGTTGCGCAGCTGCGCGCACGTGACGCCCTCGGCCATCCAGATCGTGTGGCGCTCACCGCCGAGCACGTTCGTGTCGATCAGCGACACGGCGCTCGGCGATGAGAACGAGATGCCTCTGACGGTGCCGTTGACCTGCGTCGACGTCGGGGGCCCGCGGCAGTCGCAGGCAGCGGAAGAGACGGCGATGCCGAGGATGAGCGCCGGGCGCAGTGCGGTCACGCGCGCGATGCTACACCGGGATCATCGCGCGGCGGCGGCGCTCGGGCTCACCCGCGTCGGCGCCGCTCTGCTGCAGCTCGCCGCGCTCGCCCTGGAAGAACTCGAGGACCTCGCCCACCTGCTCCCGCGCCGGGTCCCAGCTGATGTCGACGACGCGGCCCTCGAACTCGGAGCGCAGCATGCGCTCCTCGCGGCCCCACGGGTTGATGTACTTGACGTATTCCTCACCGTCGATCGTCTCGGTGCCGGTGACGAGCACCTTGTGCAGCCCGGTGCCGTACTCGACGGCCATCGGCACCATGCCGCCGGCGCGCAGCACGTCGTCCATCGTCTCCATCGCGGCGGCCTGCTCCTCGGGCGTCGCGTCGGTGCCGTACACCTCGGCGCTCATCGGCCGGCCCCAGATCTGCTCGTAGAGCTCGTCGAGCTCGTCGGCCCACGCGCCGCGGCCCGCGTCGGTGCGGTTCGTGTAGTTCTCGTCGCCGTTCGCCATCTCCATGAAGGCGGGCGCCATCAGCCGCTGCACCTGGCTGCGGCCGGAGCCGTCGTCGACCTCGGTGCCGGGCTCGCGCTGGAGCGTCTGGCCGCCCGCGAGCAGCACCTCGCCGTCGGGCCCCGCGAGGCCGGCGACGATGCGCGCGTACTCGGCGGGGTTCTGGATGGCGAGCTGGATCGCGATGGCCGTGGGCGCGCACGTGCCCTTTCCGCGCTGGGCGATCGCGCTCGGGGTGGCGAGCTCCTGCACGAGGTCGGTGACGAGCGCGCCGCGGTCGACGCCCTGCGCCAGCGGCGTGTTCGGGTCAGCGAGCGCCGCGAGGTGATCGAGCGTGTCGCCTTCGCCCGCGAGATCGGTGGGGCCGGGCAGCTTGCCCTCGAACAGCATCTTCTGCAGCGCGAGCTGCGCGACCGGGTCGTCGGCGTCGATGCACGCCTGCTTCACGGCGTCGTACTGCGCGCGCTCCTCTTTGGTGAGCTCGGCGAGCGCCGCGGCTTCGAGCTCGGCGTTCGCGTCGACCTGCGCCTGCGCGGCGAGGTAGCGATCGTCTTTCGGGTCGGTGTCGTCGGCGTCGTTCACGTGCGGAGCGTCACGCGTCACGGTGGCGCCGTTCGAGTCGCGCTCGAGCTCGCCGCCGAGGAGCAGCTCGGTCGCCTCGTGAATCGCGTCCTTCTCGGTGCGGTCGGCCCCGAGCCGCTGCGGGAGCAGGTCGGCGAGCGGGCGGATGTTCGGCTGCTTCGCCTCCTCGATCGCCGAGCGGAAGGTGTCGAAGTTCTTGTGCAGCTGCTTCTCGGGCAGCGGCCGGTCGAGCTCGAGCTTCTGCGTGCTGCGGAAGGCGGCGATGTCTTTGCGGATGAACATGCAGGAGGTATCTGCGCCGCCCTCGCGGCGTGTTTTCCCTGCGCTGTAAATTCGCTGACTTGGGTGGGACACGGTGCGACCGCCCCCTACTCGCCCATCACCTTGACGATCATGCGCTTGCGCCGCTGGCCGTCGAATTCGGCGTAGAAAATCTGCTGCCACGGGCCGAGATCGAGCTTCCCCTTCGTGATGGGGACGATGACCTGGTGGTGGATGAGCAGGGACTTGAGGTGGGCGTCGCCGTTGTCCTCGCCGGTGCGGTGGTGGCGGTAGTCGGGCCCTTCGGGGCAGAGCTTCTGCAGCCAGTCCCAGATGTCCTGCCAGAGGCCGGGCTCGTCGTCGTTCACGAAGACGCCGGCGGTGATGTGCATGGCCGAGACGAGGGCCATGCCCTCCTGCACCTTGCTCTTCGTGACGAGGCCCTCGACGGTGTCGGTGATCCGCACGAGCTCGCGCTTCTGCTTCGTCTCGAACCACAGGTACTCGGTGAGCGATTTCATCGCGCTTGTATAGTCCCCGGCGTGCAAACGCGCCCCGATGCCCCGACGCTGCTGGAAGCCGTCGCCACGTTCCTGCTGGAAGAGGTGAGCCCGAAGCTGAAGGACGACAAGGCGCTCGCGTTCAGGCTGATGATCGCCGCGAACCTCGCGCAGATCGTGGCGACCGAGCTGCGCACGCAGGACGAGCGCTTCTCGCACGAGGCCCGCGCGCTCAAAGGCCTGCTGCCCGGCGCCGCCGACGAGAAGAAGCTGTGGAGCTCGAAGACGGGCGAGCGCGTCGAGGCCCTGCTGGCGCTGGAGCGCGAGCTCGCGCAGCGGCTGCGCAGCGGGAAGCTGAAGCTCGACGACAAGGTGCTCGACCACCTCGTGCAGACCGCGAAAGAGACGCTGGCCGTCACGAACCCGCGCTTCGAGCTCGGAGACGAGCCGTGAGCTTCGCGCTCAGCCCCGAGCTGCAAGGCTTGCGCGAGCGGGTCCGCGCGTTCGTCGACGAGAAGATCATCCCCGTCGAGCGCGAGATCCTCGCCGACTCGACCCGCGCGCGGCTGAGGGCGCTGCAGGCCGAGGCGAAGGCGGCCGGCCTGTGGACGCCGCACCTCCCGAAGGAGCTCGGCGGCCTGGCGCTGGGGCCGATGGGCATGGCGGCGCTGTTCCGCGAGATGGGCCGCTCGCCGGTGGGCGCCAAGGTCTTCCACTGCGACGCGCCGGATCAGGGGAACATGGACCTGCTCCTGTCGGCGGGGAGCGAGGCGCAGAAGAAGCAGTGGCTCGACCCGCTGGTGCGCGCTGAGATCACCTCGGCGTTCTGCATGACCGAGCCGGCGCCGGGCGCCGGCGCCGACCCCACGAACCTGCGCACGGCGGCGAGGGAGGTGGGCGGCGGGTGGCAGCTCGACGGCCAGAAGTGGTTCTCGACGGGCGCGAAGCACGCGTCGTTCTTGATCGTGATGGCGCGCACGAGCGACGACCCGAAGACGGGCGCGACGATGTTCCTCGTCGACCGGCACGCGAAGGGCGTGCGGTACGACCGCGACGTGCCGGTGATGGCGCCCGACGTGCTCGATCACATCGAGGGCCAGCTGACGTTCGAGGGCGTGACGGTGGGGAAAGACGCGGTGCTCGCGGGCGTCGGCGAGGGCTTCAGGCTGGCGCAGGCGCGGCTGGTGCCGGCGCGGCTGACGCACTGCATGCGCTGGCTCGGCCTCGCGACGCGCACGCTCGAGCTGTGCAAGCAGTACCTCGCGACGCGGGTGAGCTTCGGCAAGGAGCTCGCGCGGCACCAGGCGGTGCAGCTCAAGCTCGCCGAGAACGCGACCGCGATTCACGCGGGCAACCTGATGACGCTGCACTGCGCCTCGATGCTGGAGCGCGGCGAGCACAAGCAGGCGAAGCCCTACTCGTCGATGGCGAAGGTGCACGTCGCGCGGCTGTTGTGCCAGGTGCTCGACGACGCCATCCAGCTGCACGGGGCGCTCGGCTACAGCGAAGACATGCCGTTCTCGACCTGGTACCGGGCGGCGCGCGCCGCGCGCATCGCCGACGGGCCCGACGAGGTGCACCAGATCACGATCGCGCGCGACTTCATGCTCGGCCGCTTCGAGCTGCTCGTCTGAGCCACGAGCGCACGCAGCGCGCCCCGTTCACGACCGGAGCGACCGCCAGCAGCACCGGCGCGGCGCGCGGACCCCAGTAGGTCCAGTCGACGAAGTCGAACGATCGCACCGCGAGCCAGAACGCGGGGACGACGCTCAGCGCCATCGCGAAGGCCGCGTACGGCGAGACCCACCACTTGTCGCCGCCGCGCCGCGTGATCAGATCGCGGGCTGCTGCCTCCCGCCGGTTCAGGCTGGGGATCAGCGCGGTCGTGCGATCGACGTCCTGCTCGAGCGCCAGCACTTCGGCCTCGAGCGCCTCGCGCTCCGGCGAGACGGCGGGCCGCTTCGCGAGCTCTTCCTTCAGCGCGCGCAGCTCCATCTGCGTCGCCTCGAGCGCCGCGCGTGCCGCGGCGTCAGCCATCGCGCAGCCCGAGGTGGTCGGCCAGGTTCGCCAGCGGCCACACGGCCGCGATCTCGGCGGCGAGGAGCGCCGTGATGAGCCCCGCGTCCCAGCCGGTGGTCGACGCCATGAGCCAGCCGACGAGGGCGATCGTGCCGAGCCCGAGGCGCAGCGCCGCGTTCCGCGCCTTGCGCGCCTGCTGGCGCCGGCTCAGCTCCACAGGCGCAGCCGTGCGCTCCAGGTCCGCTACGCGCTGTGTCACCTCGGCGAGCTCGGCGTCGCCCGCCTTCTTCTTCGCCGTCAGCTCAGCGTGGCGCGCGCGCAGCTGCTCGAGCGCCTCCTGTTCCTCCTGCTCGCGGTGCTGCAGCTCGGCGCTCAGGCGCGCGTGCTCGGCCCTCGCGGCGGCCAGCGCCTGTTCGATCGGGTCCACTACGCCGGCGGCGTGCCGTGCAGCGTCACCTTCAGCGGCTTCGAGTCGACCTGGAGCACGTTCGGGCTGTCGGCCTTCACGGAGAACGCGAAGAACTTCACGTCGCCCTTGCTGTCTTTCAGCCACAGCAGCGGGCGCTCCTTGTCGGTGCCGAACCGGCTCGCGGTCAGCGCGTCTTCCGCGTCGATCCACGCGTCCTTCTCGAGCCGTGCGCTCGCGAGCCCCTCGATGCTCTTCTCGACGCTCGCGGCCGACGACCACCCCGCCTCGACGAACCTGGCGCCGTCCGAGGCCTTCAGCGTGTGCGGCCCGGCCTTCAAGCTCTTCCCGTCGGCCGACAGCGCCAGCGCGAACAGCTCCTTCACCGGCTTCGGCGCCTTCGTCAGCGCCGCGGCCGCGGGCTCGAGCGCCGGCTGCTGGCTCGGGCCCAGCTTCACCAGCGCGTCGAAGTCGAGCGGCTCGGCGAGCGCGTGCTTCGCGAGATCCTCGAAGCCGACGAGCGTGTCGTCCCAGTCGTACTTCCCGGGCCCCAGCGGCAGCATCACGCCGTCGTCGAGCACCTTCGGCGTCGACAGCCCGTCCCACTGCAGCACCGGCTCGATCGTCTCGTAGTCGAGCTGCCCGACCTCGCGCGTCTTCCCGGTCAGCACGTCGTACGCGAACAGCTCGGCGTACAGCTCGTCGCCGCCGTGCACCTGCACCAGGAGCAGCTCGCTGCCCGCGCTGAACGGCGGCTTCTTCTCGCCGGTCTCCTTCGCGAAGTTCGCGAGCAGCTTCGTGGCGTCGGCGCCGTGCAGCGCGACGCGGTGATCGTAGTAGCCCCGCGGGTCGGCGGCGGCGTGCGTCTGAACCGCGGCGGTCGCTCCGCGCAGCCACGCTGCGGGCAGGTCGGCCGTCTTCTTCGTGGTGCGCAGCGTCTGCGCGGCCCCGGTCGCGAGCGCGGCGTCGGGCCGCGGCACGTCGACCTGGGGCGTCGTGCCGCCGGTGGTGAACCCGGTGCCGCCGTTCTCGAGGCCCGCGAGCACCCTGGCCGCCACGTCGCCGAACGTCGCCACCTTCACCATCTTCGCGGCGTCGAGCGTGGGCAGCGTCACGTGCTTCTTCTTCGCCGAGGCCTCCTCCGCGTCCCAGCGGCCGTTGACCGGGTCGGTGATCGCGAAGAACGTCAGGCCCGCGCCCTGGCCGGCTCCGCCGTCGGTGCGCTGATCGCCGGCCATGCCGATCACCTTCACGCCGGCCGCGGCCGCGAGCTTCGCCGCGTGCACCGGCATGCCCGCCGACGGCTTGCGCGCGTCGACGTCGCCGGTCTTCGTAGAGGCCAGCTTGTCGTTGAACGGGCAGATCAGGATCGCGTCGACGCGGCCGCCGGCCTCGGCGACCCGCTGCGCGACGCGCACGTTCACCGCGAGCATGTCTTCGAACGACATCTTCCCGATCTGGTAGCCGCCCTGGTTCGTGACGATCGCGAGGCCCACCTTCGCGTCGTCGAGCGCCTTCGCGCCGGTGAGCCCCTTCGGGATCATCGCGTCGGCGGTGACGTCGGCCGGCTTGTTGAGAAACGAGTTGGCCTTGTTCAGCACGCCGTCGCGGTCGGTGAGCAGCACCGCCTTGCGGCCCTTCAAGAAGCCCTCGGGCGCCGCGAGCGCGGTCTTCGGGTTGTACTTCTCCATCACGTCGACGAAGAGCGGCTTGCCCTTGATGTGCACCTCGTAGCGCACCATGTCGGCGGTCTGCCCGACCCGCTTCGCGGTGAGCTTGCCGATCTTGATCGTCTCCGGAGCGGGCGAAGGCAGCTGGCGCGAGCGCGCCTTGCTGGTGGTGGACGGCGCTGCGGGGGCTCGAACGGTGCTGACGGTGGGCATGACGGCTCCTGGGGGTGCTACCGGTTCATGTCCTGCACGACCTCCATATCCGACAGCGCGCGGCCGTAGAAGCGCACCTTGTCGAGATCGCCGCCGAGCGGATCATTGTAGGTGCTGTTGCCGAGCTGAACCTCCATGCACGCGCGCGGCGTCGTGTCGCTCGTGCCGCCGTCGAGCCTCGTGCCGTCGAAGTAGAGCGACGCGATCGTGCCGGTGTGCGTGACCGCGAGGTGGTGCCAGCCGCCGTCGTAGCGCACGTTGATCACCGGCCGGTGCTCGATGCTGTCCCAGTAGACGAGCTCGGTGTTGCTCAAGAGCTCGAGCCCCCACATCGAGTCGGTCGTGCCGTAGTTCACCGAGAGCGTCAGGCCGTGCGAGAGCGCCTGCGTCGGGCGCACCCAGGCCGTGATCGTGAAGGGCCCGGTGCCGCGATCGAAGTCGGAGCTCCCCGGCACGCGCACCCGCGAGTTCGCGCTCAGGAAGCGCATGCTCCCGCCCTGGACTCCCGGGCCGCGCGTCGCATTGAAGGCGGTGCCGTGGTGGGAGCGGCAGCGATCGAGCACCGTGTTGCCTCCGTCTTCGTCGAAGTCCCAAGCCGCGATGCAGCCGGGCAGCGGGCCGGCGTCGAGCGGAGCACTGCCGCCCGCGGTCGCGCCACCCGCCGTCGCGCCGCCTGCCGTCGCACCGCCTGCCGTCGCGCCGCCCGCAGTCGCGCCGCCCGCAGTCGCGCCGCCCGCAGTCGCGCCGCCCGCAGTCGCACCGCCCGCAGTCGCTCCGCCTGCGGTCGCACCGCCTGCGGTCGCACCGCCCGAGGCTCCACCCGCGGTCGCGCCGCCGGACGTCCCGCCGCCGGCGGTCGCACCACCCGCAGTCGCGCCGCCCGCTCCGCCGCCTGCGGTCGCAAGGCCTCCCGCCGCTCCGCCTGCGGTGCTCCCGCCCGACGTCGCGCCTCCGCCTTCCTCGCAGATGCGTGAGACGGCGCCGCACCGCCAGCCGTCGGCGCAGTCGGCGTCGGAGGCGCACACGAACACGCGGTTGTCGGCCGCGGGCCCGAGGATGCACCGCGCGCAGAGCACGATGGCGGCGGCTACTGTCAGACGCCGGGGCACACCGCCATGCTACTCGTCTTCGACGAGCTCTGCGGGCACGACCTTGATCCCGAGGAGCACGTCGAGGGTCCGGTTCACCTGCTCGCGGTCTTCGTCCTTCATCGGCGTGAAGAACACTCCGATGCGCCAGCCGTGCTCGAGCTTCTGGTTGCTCACCACGACGCCGGCTACCTCGACGAGCCCGCGGATGCCGGGGACTCCGAACGAGACGACGAGCGTCTTGCCGAGCTCGACGTCGCGCAGCGTCTTCACGCTGAGGCCCCCGCGCGACAGATCGTTCAAGAAGCCGCGAAAGCTGTCTTCGCTCTTGCACGTCACGTCGACGCGCGCGGCGACGCGCGGGTGGGCGCGGCGGCCCGGGCCCTTGCCCGACGAGATCAGCTGCAGCAGCATCGTGAGCTGCGACTCCTCGTCGGGAGGCAGCGGGTCGAACTCGATGCCGTAGAGGGTGTGCTCGCCGCGCAGCGCCCGGCGCACGACGGTGCCGGGCACCGACAGGTTCACGACGCCCTCGGCGCGCTCGAGCATCAGCGTCACCTTCTCGCCGACGTCGCACGCGCCCTCGGGGCCGAGCACGCCGGCGCCGCCCTTCGAGAGATCCGCGACGGCCGCGTCGAAGCCGTCGGACGCCGTCGCGACCGTGCACGAGATGCTGGTCTCGATGCGCGCGTACTTCCGCTTGTCGGCCCCGTCGCCCAAACCGGGGCATCTTGCCATTCCTGCAAAAAGTCAGTTGCAGATCGTGCGGGACTGCAGCCGCGACGAAACGCCGAGCGTCGCGCCCTGCTGCTGCGCGGCCGCCCACGAGTCGCAGCGCGGCAGGTTCTGCCAGCAGCTCGGGAGCACGATGTCGCCCGACTCGTTCCACGTGTCGAACCGCGTGCGCTCGACGCACAGCGCGCCGTTCGGGCCCCAGGCCGCCTCGAACCTGAAGGTGCGATCGAGGCCGGGGGCCATGACGCCGGCGGTGTCGTAGACGTCGATCAGCGTGCCGTCGCGCGTGTGCGAGACGCCGTCGCCGCAGTAGTCGGCGCGTACCATGCGCGTGCAGGCCTGGTGCTGCGCGGCGCCGGCGGTCTCGGGCGCGTAGCCCATCATCACGCACTTCGCGATCGCGCCGTTCGTGCACGAGAACGTGAGGCGACCTTCATGGCGGGCGCCGCTCGCGTCCCAGGTGCCCGCCACGAACAGGCCGCGGCCGTCGCCTCCGCACGGGTTCACGCCGTCGAGCTCGACCCGGTAGAAGACGAGGTCCGCGTCCGTCTCGACCGCCGTGACGGTGAGCTCGGCGCGGCGGCCGTCGGAAGACTCGATCGGAAGACGAGAGCCCGCGCCCACCGAGCCGAGGTCTACGCCGTTGAGCATGATGCCGTTGCTCCAGACACCGTTCTCCCAGATGCCGTTCTGCCACACGCCGTTGAGGCTCGTGCCATTCGCGTCCCACCCACCGCCCGCTCGGAGCGCCGCGCGCTGCGTCTCGGGGTTCTGCTCGCACGTCATCGTCTCCGACACACAGCCACAAGCCACCACCGCCACCGCCAGCGCTCGAAGGATCATGCGAGAGGCCGGCACAGCACGCGCGGTGCCGGACCTTCAGCGGCGCGGAAAGACTCGAGGCCTACACCGCTCTGTCACGTGCCGCCGTCAGCGGGGTGCGTGACACGCTCGAGCTCTTTCACCGGGTAGCCGCGCTTCTCGAGCTTCTCGACGAGGGCCGCGCGCAGGCTCTCGTCGAGCACGGGCGAGCGCGAGAACACCCACGCCTTCGCCTTGTCGGGGCTGCCGAGCAGCGCCCACGAATAGTCGTCGGCGCGCTCGAGCACCCACAGCTGCGAGCGGATCGGCCAGAACAGCTGCAGCGTGAGCTTGCCCGAGACCGCTGCGTCGGTGACCCACAGCGTGCCGCGCACCGACGTCTCGGCGCCGTCCTTCACGCAGCGGTTCTCGACGTCCCACTCGCCATCGGCGTTGAGCGTGTACGTCGCCGTCGTGCCGGTGCAGCCCTTCTGGAAGAACGACGGCATTCGCGCGTGCTCGTACCAGCGGCCGGCGAAGCGGCTCTTGTCGATCGCCGCCGTGTCGGGCGCGTCGGCGAGCAGCACGAGCAGGGCGACGAGCCTCACGCGGCGGGCATTACACCTGACAACTTGTCGGCCCGAAAGCCTGCGCCGGGAGCCCAGGTCCGCGAATCGATTCGCTGCCGGCTGGGCATCGGCTTGCACGGGCGCCGGTGCATGACCGCACTCGTGATCGCCGCAGCTCTGAGCGTCGAAGCGCTCGCACGGCTGTTCAATCTGCCGGTGCAGGAACGCAAAGTCGTACCCGCACGTCTACCGCTCAAGCTGAACGGGACACTCGTGGCGCAGGACGAGCGGTTCTCTCTCGCGGTCGTCGAGGGGCGCACGGTCGCGATCGGCGATCGCATCGGAGGCGCCAGCGTGCGATCGATCAGCAAGGGCTGCATCGTGCTCGAAGACGATCAGGAGCACTGCATGCAGCCCCGCGCACCGGAGCCCGATCGCGGCGGCCCGCTCCTCCACGCGAAGCTGTCCGACTTCGCCGAGTGGTCGCGCACCCGCATCGTGCCGGCGCCGAACGGCCTCAAGCTGCTCGCGGTGCCGAAGGTCGCCGAGGCGCTCGGCGTTCAGGCCGGCGACGTGCTCACCCGGATCAACGGGAAGCCGGTGGACTTTTCCGCGCTTCCGCTTATCAAGCCGGGGGCCGTGCTCCGGGTCGAGCTCGAGCGCAACGGCCAGCCATTCACCCTCGAAGGACAACTCGACCCATGAGCCGAAACCGCAGCGACAAATTGTCAAAGCCGCCGCCGCCGGGCGGCAAATTCCTCAACGAAAACCGGGGCCTCGATGGCACCCGGCTTGCTCAACGGACCTGATCGCCGGTTCGCCGAGAACCCCATGGAATTCATCTTCAAGAGACACTTCTGGATCGTGCACCTGCTGTTCATCTTCGGCGTGATGCTGATGGTGGCGCGCACGGCGAACGCGTTCATCGAGTCGCTCGTGACGCCGCTGCCGCAGCCGAAGGTGCGCAGCGCTCCGCAGGCGCGGCCGGTGGTGGCGGTGGCGGGGCTCGACGGCGAGAAGGTCGCGAAGCTCACCGGCATCCCCCTGCCGAAGGAGCCCGAGGTCAAGGAGCCCGAGGTCGCGAAGGTCGACATGGACTCGGCGCCCGTGCACACGAGCCTGCGCGTGAAGCTGCTCGGCACGCTCGTCGCCGGCCTGCCCGAGTGGAGCATCTGCTCGATTCAAGACGTCGTGACGCTCAAGACGCAGACGTACATGGTCGGCGACACCATTCAGACCGCCGAGATCCTCGAGATCGAGCGCAACCGCGTCATCATCCGGAACAACAACCGCCGCGAGTTCATCGACGCGACGAGCGGCGATGGAACCCAGGCGCCGCCTCCGCCCGTCGCCGCGGCTCCGATCGCCGCCGCGCCCGCCGCCAACTCCGGAGCGCCCCCGTCGGTCGCGCTCGGCCAGGGCATCAAGGCCATCTCGGAGAACGAGTACGAGGTGCCGCGCGCCGAGATCGACAAGACCCTGTCGAACCTGAACGACGTCGCCATGCAGGCGCGCATCGTGCCCGCGTTCAAAGACGGCGTCGCGCAGGGCTTCAAGCTGTTCTCGATTCGCCCCGACTCCATCTACACGAAGATCGGCGTGCAGAACGGCGACGTGCTCAAGCGCATCAACGGCTACGACCTGAACAGCCCCGAGAAGGCGCTCGAGATCTACTCGAAGCTCAAAGAAGCCTCGCGCATCGACATCGAGATCGAGCGCAACGGCGCTTCGGTGCGGAAGACCTACAACGTTCGATGAGGAACATGACCCGCTTGAGCCTGCTGCTGTCGTGTGTGGTGTGCACCGTCGCCCTCGCCCAGCCGGCGCGTCCTGCGCGTCCCCCGGGCCTCGCGCCCGGGCCGGGTGAACGGGCGTTCGCGCCGGCCGAGCCTGCGGCGGCGCCGCCTCCTGCGGGCGGGGCCGAGAAGCCGGCGGCTCCGAAGAAGCCGACGTGCGAAGAGGTGCGGCGCACCGCGCGCTACAACGTGTACTTCGACAAGGTCGAGATCGAGAAGCTGGTGCAGACGGTCTCGGACGCGACGTGCAAGACGTTCATCCTGCCCGAGAACGTGCGCGGCAAGATCTCGATCATCGGCCCCGAGGCCGGCAAGGTCGCGGTCAGCGCCGACGAGTTCTACGCCGCGTTCCTCGCGGCCCTCGACGCGAACTCACTGTCGCTCTACCCGCACGGCAAGTTCCTCAAGATCGTCGACAAGCAGCGCGCGAAGCAGTTCCCCATTCCCACCGTGCTCGACCCGTCGGAGCAGTACACGACGAACGAGCAGATGATGACGCGCATGTTCAAGGTGAAGTACGTCGAGATCGAGCAGCTGCGCGGCGTGCTGCAGCAGCTCGTGACGCCGTCGGGCGACACCATCCCCTTCCAGCCAGACACGATCATCATCAACGACCTCGCCTCGAACATGAAGCGGCTCGAGCGCATCGTCGAGCAGCTCGACTCGAAGGCGGCGAGCGACGAGATCCGCATCATCCAGATCCAGTACGCGACCGCCCAGGAGATCGCGGACAAGGTCCAGAAGCTGTTCGAGTCGAAGGCGCAGAAGCCGGGGCAGCGGCCGGGCGGCAACGTCGCGGCGATGCCTCCTCCTCCGCCGGGCGGCACGGCGCCCGGCCAGGTGCCGGCGGCGCAGCCGGGTCACGCGGGCGAGAGCGCGGGGCCCGCGACGCTGTCGCAGCTGATCCCCGACGAGCGCACGAACAAGCTCATCGTGATCGCGAGCCCGGCGGCGTACGAGCGCATCCTCGCGCTGATCGCGGCGCTCGACATCCCGGGCCCCACCGGCGACAAGATCAACGTCTACGCGCTCGAGAACGCGAACGCCGAAGACCTGGCGTCGACGCTGCAGACGCTCGCGCAGGGCACGGCGAACCGGCCGAAGGCGGCGCCGGGGCAGCCTCCTCCGCCGAAGCCGGCGGGCGGCGCCGCGGCCGAGCTGTTCCAGGGCGAGGTGAAGATCTCGGCCGACAAGGCGACGAACGCGCTGGTCGTCATCGCGAGCGCGTCGGACTACCGGTCGCTCGTGAAGATCATCGAGAAGCTCGACGTGGTTCGGAAGCAGGTCTTCGTCGAGGCCGTCATCATGGAGGTCAACCTCGACCGCAGCCGTGAGGTCGGCGTCAACCTGCACGGCGGCGTGCCGCTGAGAACCGATCAGGGCACGCTGCCGCTCTTGTTCGGCACGAAGTACGGGACGAGCGGCCTGCCCCCGTCGCTGAGCCTCGCGAACCTCGCGAGCCTGTCGGGCTTCCTCACGGGTCTGCAGGGGCCGACGGTGCCGGGCCTCGAGATCGGCGGCGTGCAGATTCCCGGGTGGGGCATCATCTTGAACGCGCTGCAGTCGAGCTCCGACGTGAACGTGCTCTCGACGCCGCACATTCTCGCGACCGACAACGAAGACGCCGAGATCACGGTCGGCCAGAACGTGCCGTTTCAGTCGGGCTTCGCGCCGCAGGCGCTCGGCGGCCTCGGCGGCCTGACGAGCCAGATTCCCGGCGTCGCGGGCGCGGGGCTCGGCGCCGGCCTGCTGGGCGGCCTCGGCAGCGCGTTCGCTCCGATTCAGCGTCAGAACGTCGAGCTCAAGCTGAGCATCAAGCCGCAGATCAACGAGAGCGACATGATCCGCATGACGATCAACGAGCAGACCGAAGAGATCGCGTCGCGCGACCCGGTGCTCGGCCCGACGACGGCGAAGCGCACCGCGAAGACGACGATCGTCGCGCGCGATCAAGAGACGATCGTGATCGGCGGCATCATGCAGGAGCGCGTGATCGAGGGCGTGAAGAAGGTCCCGATCCTCGGTGACATTCCGCTGTTCGGGAACCTGTTCCGGCAGCAGACGCAGCAGAAGATCAAGACGAACCTGCTGCTGTTCCTGACGCCGTACATCATCCGCGACTCGAGCGACTTCCGCCGCATCTTCGAGCGCAAGATGAAGGAGCGGCAGCAGTTCGTCGAGCAGTTCTACGGCGCGGTGTCGGGCTACGACGTCGCGATCGACTTCTCGCGCAAGCCGGGGCCGCTCGCCCGCATGACGCAGTCGCTGAACAAAGAGATGCAGAAGTACGAGAACGGCGGGCCGGGCCAGACCGGCGAGAAGTTGATCCAGCCTGCCCCCGGGCCGGGGGGCGGGAAGGCGCCGGACGTCGAGGTGAAGGAGCCGCCTCCGGGCGGTGAAGGCGCGACTCCGATGGTGGCGCCGAAGGACGCGCCGACGCCGCAGCCAGAACGCCTCGAGGTGCAGTGATGTCGACCCCCCCCGAAGAGTCGCTGGGCGAGAGCCCACCGAGCCGCACGCAAGTCGTCGCGCACGGCCCGGCCTATCTGTACGGGCGGCCGCTCGGGCAGATCCTCGTGCAGTCGTTCGGGCTGATGCCCGAGAAGCTCGACGAGGCGCTCAAGGTGCAGGCCGAGAAGGGCGGGCGCCTGGGCGAGGTGCTCGTCGGCATGAAGGCGGTGACCGACGAAGACGTCACGCGCGCGCTGGCCGCGCAGCTCGACCTCCCCTACCTCGCCGTCATCGGCATCGACGACATCGACCCCGAGCTCGTGAAGCGGGTGCCGATCAACTTCGCGAAGCAGGCCCGCGTCATTCCGCTCAAAGAGGGCGGCGACTCGATCGTCGTCGCGGTCGCCGACCCGCTCGACACGGCGGTGCTCGATCACGCGCGCATGCTGCTGCAGCGCGACGTGTCGCCGTCGATCGCCACCGCGCGCACCGTCATCGACGCCATCAACCAGGTCTACGACCGGTCGATCAACGAGGCCGAGCAGGTCGTCGACGAGATGGAGGCCCTCGACCTCGACAAGGCCGAGGCCGAGATCGAGGCGACGAAAGACCTCATCGAGAGCGACGACGACGAGGCGCCGATCATCCGCCTCGTCAACTCGCTGCTCTACCGCGCCGCGAAGGAGCGCGCCTCGGACATTCACATCGAGCCGATGGAGCGCGAGCTCTCGGTGCGCTTCCGCATCGACGGCGATCTGCAAGAAGTCATCAAGCCTCCGAAGCGGTACCAGAACTCGATCTTGAGCCGCGTGAAGATCATGGCGTCGCTCAACATCGCCGAGAAGCGGCTGCCGCAAGACGGGCGCATCCGCATCAAGCTGGCCGGTCGCGACATCGACATTCGCGTATCGACGGTGCCGGTCGCCTACGGCGAGCGCATCGTGCTGCGGTTGCTCGACAAGAGCACGACCGTGCTCGACCTCAAGGACATCGGCATGGGCCAGGAGATCCTCGACCAGGTCGACGATCTCATCAAACGGCCGCACGGCATCATCCTCGTCACGGGCCCCACCGGCTCGGGCAAGACGACGACGCTGTACGCGGCGCTGAGCCGCATCAACACGCCCGACAAGAACATCCTCACGGTCGAAGACCCGGTCGAGTACCAGCTCAAGGGCATCGGGCAGATGGCGATCAACCCGAAGATCGAGCTGACGTTCGCCGCCGGCCTGCGCAGCTTTCTTCGCCAGGACCCCGACGTGATCATGGTCGGCGAGATCCGCGACAAAGAGACGGCCGAGATCGCGATTCAGGCGTCGCTCACCGGCCACCTGGTGTTCTCGACGGTGCACACGAACGACGCCGCGGGCGCCGTGACCCGCCTCGTCGAGATGGGCGTCGAGCCGTTTCTCGTGGCGTCGTCGCTGACCGGCGTGCTCGCCCAGCGCCTCGTGCGGCGCGTGTGCGAGGCGTGCCGGCAGCCGTACCGGCCCACGGACACCGAGCTCGAGAAGCTCGGCATGACGCGCGAGCGGTTCAGCGCGTTCGGCGGCGACCTCGTGTTCAAGGCCGGGAGCTGCAACGAGTGCGGCAAGCGCGGCTACCGCGGCCGCACGGGCATCTACGAGCTGCTGCTCGTCGACGACGACATCCGCCAGCTGATCCTCAAGAACGTCGACAGCTCGACGATCAAGAAGAAGGCGATGGAGAAGGGCATGCTGATTCTGCTCGACGACGGCGCGCGCAAGGTGGCGGCGGGCGAGACCACGATCGCCGAGGTGCTCTCGGTGACGCAGGAAGACATCTGATGGCGGTCTACGAGTTCAGGGGCCTCAACGCGGCCGGCAAGACGATCACGGGCCTCAAAGAGGCCGACAGCCCGCGCACGCTGAAGAACCTGCTCAAGAAAGAGGGCGTGTTCCTCACCGACGTGGTGGGCCAGGCGGAAGGCAAGAGCAACCGGGCTCCGCTGAAGGGCGCGGCCGCGGCGAAGGGGGCCGCCGCCGACGCGCTGAACCAGGACATCAACCTCAAGCGCTTCACGCGCGGGGGCATCAACACCGAAGACATCGCGATCATGACGCGGCAGCTGGCGACGCTGCTGCACGCGGGCGTGGCGCTCGTCGAGGCGCTGACGGCGCTGGTCGATCAGGTCGACAAAGAGCGGCTGAAGGTGATGCTGAGCGACATCAAGTCGCGCGTGAACGAGGGCTCGGGGCTCGCCGACGCGATGACGAGCCACGAGAAGGTGTTCGGCAAGCTGTACATCAACATGGTGCGTGCGGGCGAGCACTCGGGCGCGCTCGACGCGGTGCTGAACCGGCTCGCCGAGTTCACCGAGAGCCAGGCGCGGCTGAAGCAGAAGGTGCTGGGCACGATGATGTACCCGCTGGTGATGATCGTGATCGGCGGCGGCATCATGATCCTGCTGCTCACGGTGGTCGTGCCGAAGGTGACGAAGATCTTCGCCGACATGAAGACGGCGCTGCCGTGGACGACGCGCCTGCTGATCGCGAGCTCGAACTTCATGAGCGAGTGGTGGTTCATCGTGATCCCCACGTTCATCCTGTCGGTGTTCTTCTTCGTGCGCTGGACGCGCAGCGAGAAGGGCAAGCCCGTGTGGGATCGCATCGTGCTGAAGCTGCCGGTGGTGGGCGGGCTGGTGCGAATGCTGGCGGTGGCGCGGTTCACCCGCACGCTCGCGACGCTCTTGAAGAGCGGAGTGCCGATCATCACGGCGATGGACATCGTGCGAAACGTGGTGACGAACGACGTGCTCGCGAACGTGGTCGAGAAGGCGCGCGACTCGATTCGGGAAGGCGAGAGCATCGCTGCTCCCTTGAAGCGGAGCGGCGAGTTTCCGCCGCTCGTGTATCACATGGTCGCGATCGGCGAGAAGTCGGGCCAGCTGGAGGACATGCTGGTGAACGTCGCGGACTCCTACGAGTCGCAGGTGAACGTGCGCATCGGCGCGCTGACCTCGCTGCTCGAGCCGATCATGATCGTGATCATGGCGTGCGGCGTCGGCTTCGTGGCGTTCTCGATCTTGATGCCCATTCTGCAGATGAACTCGGCGATTCGATGATGGACGAGAAGATTCAGAAGGCGGGCACTGTTGCCCTGATTGGTTTGGCGTTGGCGCTGCTCAGCGTCGGCGTCGTTTTCTACGGCTAGGAGACGAGCATGGTTGCGAAGAGAAAGAATCGGAGGCGGGGCTTCACGCTGCTGGAGATCCTCGTGGTCATCGCGATTTTGGGGCTGCTCACCGGCATGGTGGCGGTCGCGGTGGTGCCGACCTTCAGCAAGGCGAAGGTCGATACGACGCGCACGAACATCCAGACGACGATGGATCTGCTGAAGCAGTACTACCTGCGGAAGAACAAGTACCCGGACACCGGCACGGGGTTGAAGGTGCTGGTGGACGAGCAGATCACCGACAAGGTCCCGAAGGACGCGTGGGGCAACGACTTCGTGTACCTGCTCGAGAACGGGAAGCCGGTGGTGATGTCGTACGGCGATGACGGGACCCCCGGCGGCGACGGTGTCGCGGCCGATCTGTCGAGCAAGGACGACACGTCGAAGAAATGAGCTCTGCGCGCCGCCAGCTGCGGGGCTTCACCCTGCTCGAGATGATGGTGGTCATCGCCCTGATCGGGTTGGTGAGCGCGATCGTCGCGGTGTCGGTGATCAACGTCTACGAGCCGGCGCGCGAAGACATGACGCGCAACCAGCTCGTCGCGGTCAGCGCGGCGGTGAAGACGTACTACCTGAAGAAGGGCGCCTTCCCCGAGCGGCTGGAGCAGCTCGTCGAGGCCGGCGTGCTCGAAGAGCTGCCGCTCGATGGCTGGAGCAAGCCGCTGTCGTACCGGCTCGAGAACGGGAAGCCGGTGCTGGTCTCGGGCGGCAAAGATCGCCAGCTCGGCACGGAAGACGACCTGGTGCGCAGATGAGCCCCGACAAGCGCCAGAGCGAGCCGAATGATCCCCGAGAGGGCCTCAAGCCCATCGTGATCGCCGGCGCCTTGTCTGCCGCCGCCGCCGCCTGGCTCATCGTCGAGCTCATCGAGAGGATCTTCTGATGCGCTCTCGCCGCCAGCGGGGCTTCACGCTCCTCGAGCTCATCATCGTCATCGCCATCATCGGCCTGCTCATGGGCGGAGCCGTCATGGCCATCGGCGCCGTCACCGGCACCAAGGCGAAGGCCTCGGCCACCGAGCTCGCCGGCACCATTCGCCTGCTCTACGACAGCGCGGCGCTCACCGGCCGCACCTGCCGCCTCGTCTTCGAGCTCCCCTCCCCCAAAGACGACGACACCCCGGTGAAGTACCACGCCGAGTGCGCGAAGGCCGGCCTCACCGCCCGCAAGGACCGCGAAGACGAGCTGCGCGAGCTCAAAGACAAGGAGCGCGACCGCGAGAAAGAGAAGAAGCGCAAGGAAGAGGACGCCCGCTTCAAGTCATTGGCCTCCGACGGCGCGCCCACGATGCAGGAGCTGCTCGCCCGCGAGAAGCAGCGCGTCGAAGACGACGCCAAGTACGACACGTACTCGAACGAAGAGATCGCCGAGCGCAGCCTCCCCGACGCCGTGCGCCTCACCGTGTGGACGCGCCACCAGCGCGAGCCGGTCAAGCAGGGCACCGCGTACATGTACTTCTTCCCCCAGGGCTTCACCGAGCGCGCGCAGGTCGGCATCCGCCAGGGCAACAACGTGTGGACGCTCACCGTGCAGCCGCTGACCGGCAAGGTCGCCGTCGTCCCCGAAGAGCTCGAGGTGCCTCGCGCATGAGACGCCTGAACAGAGCCTTCACCCTGCTCGAGGTGATGGTCGCGCTCAGCATCCTCGCGGTCAGCCTGACCGCGGTCTTCAGCATCAACAGCTCGAGCGTCTACGGCCACGTCTACGCGAAGAAGCTCACCGTCGCGACGCTGCTGGCGCGCGCGAAGATGACCGACCTCGAGCAGCAGCTGTACGACAAGGGCTTCCAGGCCGACGACGACGAAGAGGCCGGCGACTTCTCGGAAGAGGGCTGGCCCTCGTACAAGTGGCGCGCGAAGATCATCGCGCCGAAGACGAACGGCATGTCGCCCGATCAGCTCATCGGCGCCATCTTCAACCTGCCGATGGGCGGCGGCGACTCCAAAGACGGCAAGAGCGGCGGCAGCATCATGGACGCGATCGCCCCGATGTTCGGCGGCGGCAAGCTCCCGCCCGGCATGCCGCCCGGCATGTCGAACCCGGGCACCGCGATCGCCGGAGCCATGGGCCCGGCCGCCGGCCTGATGCAGACGCAGTTCACGCAGCTCGTCGACCAGATCACGAAGTCGGTGCGCGAGGTGCACCTCACGGTGACCTGGAAGGAAGGCAAGATCACCGAGAGCTTCGACATCGTCACGCACGTGGTGTCGCTCGGGCCCGGCTCCGACCGCAACGGCGGCGCGATGGCGCAGGCGCTCGCGCAGGCCGGCGTCAACCCGAACGCGGCGCAGCCCGGCTCGGGCCAGTGGGTGCGCTCGGACAACGGAGCGCCGGTGCCGAACCCGGTGCCGGCGCCGAACGGCGGGGCCATGGTCGACCCGGCCTCGGGCATACCGGTCATCACCGCCGAGCAGTGGGCGATGCAGCGCGGCGGAGGCGCGGCCATTCAGCAGGGCATCCTCCCTCCGGGGGGGTTGAACCCGGCGGGCATGCCCGTGCTCAAGGGCGGGCTGCCGCAGCTCGGCAACTTCCCCGGCGCGCGGATGCGGAGGGGCTTCGGTGAGTAGGCACGCGCTCGCTCGGGCGGAGCACGGTGCGCTCGCGCGCCGGAGCTCCCGGCACGGCTCCGCTGCGCTCTCGCGCGCGGCGGCACGGTGCTCCAGACGAGCGAGCTCGGGGACACGGTCGCGCGGCTTCACGCTGCTCGAGGTCATCATCGCCGTCGCGGTGACGGCCTTCATCGGGCTCACGCTGAGCTACGCCTTCAACTCCACGGCGGGCGCGAAAGAGGTGATGGAGTCGCAGGCCGAGCGCTACCGCATGCTGCGCACGGCGATGAACCGCATGGAGCGCGAGATCAGCGGCGCCTTCATCTCAGACCGCTACGACGCGAAGCGCTACCGCGACGCGTTCGATCGCCCGAGCAACTTCGTCGGCACGCGCGAGAAGCTGCTCTTCACCTCGCTCGCGCACCAGCGCCTCTACGCGGACGCGAAGGAGTCCGACCAGATGGTGGTCGAGTACCAGATCAAGCCGTCGACCGAGAAGGGCAAGCGCAGCCGCAACGATCTCTTCCGCCGCGAGAAGCCGCTGCTGGAAGAGCGAATGGATCGCGGCGGCACCGAGGACGTGCTGTTCGAGGGCGCCAAGAAGATCGAGTTCCAGTACTGGGACACCGAGAAGAAGCAGTGGATCGACGAATGGGACACGCGCCGCGCCGAGAAGAAGGGCATCTTGCCGACGCGCGTGAAGTTCACCCTCACCGCCGAAGACGAGACGGGCCGCGAGGTGAAGTACGTGACCCAGGCGCGCATCATGCTGAACACCGAGTTCCCGAGGTTCCAATGACGGCCTCGCGAGCACCCGTAGCCGCACGGCGAAGCGGCGACAGCCGGAAGGTGGTCGTGAGGCCGCCAGGAAGCAAGCGGGGCGCTCGGGCACAGAGGGGCGTCGCGCTCCTGCTGGTGATGGTCGGGCTCGCGGTGCTCGCGCTGCTCGCGCAAGAGAACCGCTACAACGCGATCGTCGAGCAGCGCATGGCGACGAACGCGCGCGACGAGATGCGCGCCCACTACCTCGCGAAGAGCGGCATCGCGCTCTCGCGGCTGATGCTCCGCTTCCAGAAGCAGATGGACGCGATTCAGATCCCCAACATCGGCAACCTGCTCAGTCAGTTCATGGGCGCGGGCGCGCTGGGCGGCGCGACTCCGGGCGGGCTGCCGGGCATGCCGGGCATGCCGGGGGCAGCGGGGGCGCAGCCGCAGACGATGTCGATTCAGCTGTGGCGCATGGCGAAGATCGACTGCCACATGCTGGCGGCGATGGTGCCCGAAGAGGACCCGAAGGCGCCGAAGGGCGGCATCGGCCCGAAGTCGTCGCCGAAGTTCGACTTCGACGACGAGAACCCGGACCTCGCGAAGGCGCAGAGAGACCGCCAGTTCGGCGGCTTCGAGGGCTGCTTCGACACCCAGATCACGGACGAGGAAGAGCGCATCAACTTGAACAAGCTCGATCAGACCGCGTTCTCGGCGCAGGTCATTCTCGGGCAGCTGATGAGCACGCTGAACGACAAGAAGTACGAGTTCCTGTTCGAGAAGGAAGACAGCAACAAGGTGAAGGTGACCCCGCAGGACGTCATCATCGCGATGCGCGACTGGGTCGACGAAGACGAGGTCGGCTCGTCTCTCAACTTCTCGGGCCAGGGCGAGCCCTTCATGCGGGGCTTCTCGGACGAGAACTACAACTACGACAAGTTCGACCCACGCTACCGCGCGAAGAACGCGCGCTTCGACAGCCTCGACGAGCTGTACATGGTTCACGGCGTGAACGACCGCTTCATGGCGGCGTTCCGCGACAAGCTGACGGTGTACCCGGACATCAACTCGCGCATGAACATCAACACCGACGACCCGGTGCTGCTCGAGCTCGCCATCCGCACCATCGCCGACCCTCAGCGCCCCGACCCGCGCCTGTCGGACCCGGTGTTCATCGACACGCTGATCAAGAAGATTCGCACCGCGCGCGTGTTCTCGATGTTCGGCATGTCGATCACCGACTTCGTGAACGTCATCGCGAGCGCCGGCGTGCAGACGAACCCGACGATCTTGAACAACCCGCAGGGCCAGCGCTTCATCGGCGACAAGAGCCAGACCTACCGCGTGCGGGTCAGCGGCCAGGCCGGCGACGTCACCCGCACCATCACGGCGGTCATTCGCCTCGACGATCAGCTCGGCCGCCTCGTCTACTGGAGGGAGGATTAAGTGCTCTTCCCGACGCCCACCGGCTGCTGCGACGGCCGATCCTCTCGCTGCGACGCGCAGCCTCGCTTCGGTCTCTGCCGTCTCGCGTACGCCGTTGGGCGTCGGGAGGAACACTGATGGCCCGCATCCTGGGACTCGACCTCGGAGCCTTCAGCGTCAAGGGCGTGCTGCTCGAGACCGCCATGCGCAGCTCGCAGGTCAAGGCGTTCGCCGAGGTGAAGAACGGCGGCGACCTCAAGGCCGCGATCACCGAGCTGCTCGCGAAGGGCGCCTTCCAGGCCGACCAGGTCATCGTCTCGGTGCCCGGCCTCTCGATGGCGACGCACCCGATCGCGCTGCCGTTCTCGGACCCGAAGCGCATCGAGTCGACGCTCGCGTTCGAGGTCGAAGAGCAGCTCCCGTTCGATCTCTCGGAGGCCGCGTACGATTACCACGTCGCCACCGTCGACCCGGCGGGCAGCCAGCTGCTCGTCGGCGTGGTGAAGAAAGACGACCTCACGAAGCTGCTCGAGCTCCTGCGCGAGCTGAAGGTCGAGCCGCGCATCGTCACGCACCCTGCCCTCGTCTACCAGAACGCGCTGCCGCTGCTGCCGCCGACCGAAGGGCCGGTCGCCATCGTCGACATCGGGCACGAGCGCACGAGCGTCTCGGTGCTGCGCCATACCGTCGGCGTCGAGCTCGCCCGCACCTTCGCCGGCGGAGGCCTCGCGCTCACCAAGGCCCTCGCGAACGAGTTCAAGATCACGCTGCCCGAGGCGCAAGACTGGAAGGACCAGCACGCCGCGCTCGGCGAGCACGTCGTCGGGCCGGACGCCGAGCGCGCCGCGGGAGCGTTCATCCGCGGCATGCAGGGCATCTTGCGCGAGCTGAAATCGACGCTGAAGTCGTACTCGGCGCGGTCGAAGCGCACCGTCGAGACGGTGTACCTCTGCGGCGGCACCGCGAAGCTGCCGGGCCTCTGCGAGCAGCTGTCGAACGACCTCGGCGTGCCGGTGAAGCTGCTCGAGCTGCCGAACGAGCTGAAGGCGGTGACCGGCGGCCCGACTCCGCAGGCGGCGCAGGCGTACGCGCTCGGGTCGCGGGGCGGAGCGTCGGGCACGAAGGCTCCGCGGTTCAACCTGAGGCGCGGTGAGTTCGCGTTCAAGAGCGACTTCGACTTCGTCAGCGAGAAGATCGGGCAGCTGGTGACGTTCGCGGCGGTGCTCCTGGTGCTGCTGGTGGCGAGCGGCATCGTGCGGAACACGGTGCTCGAGCGGCGCGAGAAGGCGCTCGACGCGATGCTCTGCGACATCACGAACCGGTACGTCGGCAGCTGCCAGAAGGACTTCAACGTCGCGCTGTCGATGCTGAAGGGCCAGGGCAGCCCGGTGGCCAGCATTCCAAAGCGGTCGGCGGTGACGCTGCTCGCCGACCTGACGCGGGCGCTGCCGACCGACTTCCCCGTGACGGCCGACCAGATCATCGTCGACCTCGACCGCATCTCGGCGCGGTTCGAGACCGACTCGAGCAAGCACGTCGAAGACATCGTGGCGGCGCTGAAGACCGAGAAGTGCTTCCGCGAGGTGACGCAAGGCAAGCTCGAGAAGAACAAGGAAGGCACGAAGGTGCAGTTCCGGCTCGACATCCAGGTCGAGTGCCCTGCGGAGAGCTCGTCATGAAAGAGCTCATCGCGAGGCTTCAGGCGCAGTACCAGACGCTGTCGCAGCGGGAGCGGCGGCTCGTGATGGTGGTCGGCGGCGTGCTGGCGCTCTTCGTCGTGTTCATGGTGACGTTCACGTTCTCGTCGAAGGCCGACGCGATTCGTAACCGCATCAACTCGAAGACGCGGCAGCTCGACGAGGTGCAGACGCTGGCGGCGGGGTTCCGCGACACCGAGGCGAGGCGGCTCGCCGTCGAGTCGCAGCTGAAGGCGAGCAACATCCGACTCATCACCTACCTCGAAGAGAAGGCGAACAAGGCCGGCCTCGAGCTGCCGTCGATCAACCCGAAGGCCGACGTCACGCTCGAGGGCGACAAGATCGTCGAGAGCGCCGTCGAGCTGTCGCTCACCGACGTGAAGCTGAACCGGCTGATCGACTTCCTCACTGCGGTCGAGGCGGCGCCGGGCGGCCTCGTGAAGGTGAAGTACATGCGCATCGAGCCGCGCGTGGCGAACGAGTCCCTCACCGCGTGGCTGACGATCGCCACCTACAAGGCGAAGAACTGATGGCCGAGAAGACGCTCAAACCCTGGAAGCGGGGGCTCCTCTACGGCGCGTTCGGCCTCTTCGCGCTCATCGCGGCGTTCTTCATCACGTTCCCCTACGAGGCGCTGCGCGAGCGCATCAAGAACGAAGCCGACGCGGCGGGCTACTTCGTGCGCATCGGCTCGATGGGCCCGGGGTTCTTCTCGGTGCGCGCCTCGGACCTGCAGCTGTCGAAGAAGGCGGGCCCCGGCGCCGAGACGCCGCCCGAGGCGCTGCGCATCGACTCGGTGTCGGTGGGGCCGACGCTGTTCCCTCCGGGCGTCTCGGTGACGGCGAAGCTGCTCGACGGGAAGGTCAAGGCGAAGGTGTCGGGCGTGTCGAACGTGGGCGTGAGCGTGGTGATCGACGATCTCGATCTCTCGAAGGGCAACATGAAGGGGTTCTCGGGCATCGACTTCTCCGGGGCGATCAACGGCGAGATCGATCTCAAGGTGCCGCGCGCGGCGGTCGGCGGCGGGCCGGCGGAGCCCGACTTCGGTGCGGCGAGCGGCACGGTGGCTCTGGGCACGAAGGCGCTGAGCATCAACGGCGGCACGATGAGCCTGGTGCTGCCGATGTACGGCGCCGAGCCGACGCCGCTCGATCTGCCGAAGATCGCGGTCGGCGACCTCGAGGCGAAGCTCAGCTTCGACAAGGGCGCCGGCAAGGTGGAAGAGCTGCGCACGAAGAGCACGGACCTCGAGATCCAGGCGAGCGGCACGCTGAAGCTCGCGAAGCGCATCGAGTACTCGGAGCCGAACATCGAGGTGCGCATCAAGGCCGAGCCCGAGTTCGTGAAGCGGCTCGGCCTCATCGGGAGCGCGCTGTCGATGATCGGGCCCGACCCGAAAGACCCGAACTTCCGCATGGGGCGGCTGACCGGCTACCTCGGGCGGCCGAACTTCCGCTGATGGGCCGGCGGCCGCTGCTCCTGGCGGTCGACGCCGGGGGCGTGGCCCACTTCGCGCTCTTCGCCGTCGCGCTGCCGTACTGGCGGATCTCGTCGGCGCTCGCCGGCCGTGATGCGCGCGCGATCGCGCTCGCGTACGGGAGCGCGCTGCTCTCGATCGTCTGGGCTTCCGCCGCGACGGCGGCGTTCTGGTCGCGGCTGCGTCAGAGGGTGGGCGCTCCGGCCCAGATGCCGCGAGACGTCGGAGCCGCCGTCGGCCCGCGCGCGCTCCTCGAGCTCAGGCAGCGGCAGGACGAGACCGACGCCACCGCCGACCGGCTGCTCGCGGAGCGAGGCACCGCCGCTCAACGCGCGCGTCGCGCCGCGGCACGGCTCGGAGGCAACCTCGTCATCGGGCTCTGTGTCTTCGCCGGCCTGCTGAGCCCGGTCATGGCGCTGTCGGCGCTGCCCGAGGGCACGCTGCAGGGGACCTCGTACGGCGTCATCGCGGGCGCGGGCATCGGCTCGGCGGCGACGCTCGCGACCGTGCTGAGCTACTCGGCGTACCACGCGCTGCGGAGCCTCCGAGAGACGTCGTCGCGGCGCCTCATCGAGCGGCTGAAAGGTTGATCAGTCCTTCAACCGATCGATGTCGAGCGCGTAGCCGATGGCGCGCTCGACCTCCCAGGCCCGCTCGACTGATAGCTCGCCGATCTTCTCGGTGAGGCGCTGCACGACGACGGCGTGAATGTTGTCCAGATTCGCGACCGACTCGCTTTCGAGGCCCTCGTCGGGTCCGAGCTCCACCTCGACGGGGATGTTGCGAATGGTCGTGGTGATCTCGGCCGCGGTCACACGTTGCAGCACGCGGTACGCCTGATCGCGCGCAAGGAGCAACACGGGCCGGCGCCCCATCGGAGGAGGCAGATTCGCCCACCAGATCTCGTACTGTTTCACCGGCGCTTCTTCCTGATCCGGCGCTTCGGACCGGGCCACGGCGCCGCCTCCCACGTCTCGGGGTCGACGTCGAAGTCGATCGCTTCCTGTGGCTGGCGGCGGTAGGCCTCCTCCATCTCCTGCTCGAGGCGTTCGTTCAGCGCTCGCCGAATGGCTTCGCGAATGAACTCCGAGCGCTTGCGGGCTCGCGCGGGGGCCACCTTGTCCAACCTCGCCATCAGCGCGTCGTCGAGCTCGACTATGACCTGTTGCATATAGACGAGTATAAGCTCGTATCTGCGCAGCCACCAGCCGTGCTACGCAGCCGCGCATGCCCGAGCTCGTATTCTTCCGGCGCGGAGAAGAAGTGCTTCGCTTCAACCTCGACGGCGCGCGCGTCGTGCTCGGCCGCGGCGAGAAGTGCGACGTCGTCATCCCCGACCCCGACATCTCGCGGCAGCAGGTCGAGCTCACCTTCGAGAGCGGCGCCTGCAAGGTCAAAGACGTCTCGGGCAAGGGCACGACGGTGATGGGCAAGAAGCAGACGGCCTGCGAGCTGCCTGACGGAGGCGACATCGCGCTCGGCCAGTGGCGCGCCGTGTATCGCGCGAGCGGCGGCGGCGCCTCCGACGGGGCCACCGAGCTCGGCCAGGGCACCAAGGTGCAGCCGCGCAACGACCCGCGCGAGCACCCCGCGCAGGTGCGCGTGCGCAGCGCCACGAAAGAATCGATTCACAAGCTGCAGAGCGAGGGCTTCACCGCGGGCAAGGACGAGTCGTGCGACCTGCAGCTAAAAGACGGGTTCGTCTCGAGCCGCCACGTGAAGGTCACGCGCCGCGACGGGCGCTTCTTCGTCGTCGACCATTCGTCGACGAACGGCACCTGGGTCGGCAACGCGCGCATCTACGAGGCCGAGGTGCCGATGTACACGTGCCTGCGCGTCGGAGAGACCGAGCTCGTGCTCGAGCCTCAGGGCGCCGGCCAGCGCAAGACCGGCGACTTCCTCGGCATCATCGGAGAAGACCCGTCGATTCGCGCGCTGGCCGAGCTGATCGAGCGCGTGGCTCCGTCGTCGGCGGCGGTGGCGATCTTCGGCGAGTCGGGCACCGGCAAGGAGCTCGTCGCCCGCGCCGTTCACGCGCGCAGCCCGCGCGCCGAGAAGCCGTTCATCCCCATCAACTGCGCCGCGATCAGCAAGGAGCTCATCGAGAGCGAGCTGTTCGGCCACGAGAAGGGCGCGTTCACGAACGCGGTGACGGCGCGCGCCGGCGCGTTCGAAGAGGCGCACGGGGGCACCCTGTTCCTCGACGAGATCGGCGAGCTGCCGCTCGACCTGCAGGCGAAGCTGCTCCGCGCGCTCGAGAGCGGCGAGATCAAGCGCGTCGGCGCCTCGAAGCCGCTCAACGTCGACGTGCGCATCGTCGCCGCCACGAACCGCGACCTGATGGCCGAGGCGAGAACCGGCCGCTTCCGCGAAGACCTCTTCTACCGGCTGTGCGTGATTCCCCTGCACCTGCCGCCGCTGCGCAGCCGCCGCAGCGACATACCGATGCTGGTGGAGCACTTCATGAAGCTGTTCTCTCCGAAGGGCCAGACGATTCGCGTCATGCCCGACGCGATGACGAAGCTCGAGGCCCACCGGTGGAAGGGCAACGTGCGCGAGCTGAAGAACGTGGTGCACCGCGCGCTGCTGCTCCGCAAGGGGGCGCACATCGAGGCCGGCGACATCACGTTCGACCAGGCTCCGGACATTCGCGACGGCGTCATCGGCCCCGACGGCAAGCCGTCGTGGACGCCGGGCATCACGATGGAGCAGATGATCAACGGGTTCGAGCGCGAGGTGGTGCTGGTCGCGCTGCAGCAGCTGCAGGGCAACAAGGAGCGCATGGTGAAGGAGCTCGGCATGTCGCGCTCGACCCTGTTCAAGAAGATGAAGGAGTGGGGGCTGACGAACGAGCAGGAATGACGGGCAGTTAGAGCCGGTAGATCGACGCGGGGCGTCGCGCGTTTGTGCTGACACCCCATGGAAGCTGCAGCGTTACCTCCCATCTCCGATCTGTACGCCAAGCACCGCCGACGTGCGCTGGCCATCGCCCGCAGGATCCTGGGCGACGCCGACGAGGCCGAAGACGTCGTGCAGGACGTGTTCAGCAAGCTGTGCTTCGCCGACGTGCGGTTCGACGGCAAGGCCGCGACCTCGACGTGGCTGCACCGCATCATGGTGAACTCGAGCATCAACTCGCTGCGCGCCCGGAAGCGGCGCGGCAAATTGGAGACACCCCAGCAGCCCGTCGACGACCCCGAGGAGGTCACGCTCGGCGACGAGCGCCACCGCCTCTTCCTCGAGGCCCTCACCCAGCTGTCGGCACAGCACCGCAGCGTCTTGACCCTGCGCGAGCTGCGCGGCTTCAGCTACCCCGAGATCGCCCGCATGCTGCAGCTCCCCGAAGGTACGGTGAAGAGTGCGCTGAACCGCGGCCGCACCCGGCTGATGGAAGTGATGGAGCGGCAGGGCCACCTGCAGAAGGCGGGCTGAAGACGGCTCAGCGGTTGTCGACGTTGCCGCTCGGCGGCGGCGCGGGCGCGTTGCGCAGCTTCGCGTCGGCCTTCGCGTAGCCGGGGAGCACGTCGAACCAGTTCGAGGCGTCGACCTTCGTGCCGAGGGCCTTCGACATCATCTCGAAGAACTGCGCCTCCTGCGCCTTGTCGCCGCGCATGCCCCACACCTTGCTGCCGTAGAGCTCGGTGCCGCGGCCGAGGTACGCGTGATCGAAGTAGCCGGCGACCTCCGCGCGCGTCGGCGCCCGGCCGTTCTGCGCCTTGAAGCCGACGTACCAGCCCCGGTACTCGTCCTCGAGGAAGTCGAACGTGGTTCCCGGCTCGTAGTCGGACAGCTGGTGGTTCACCTCGTGCGGCACGATGTTGTTCACCAGAAAGTCGTTCACCTGCCGCTCGTTGTCGGCGCGCACGACGCCGGCCTCGAGCTCGATCGCGCCGCCCTCGGCCGCGTTGCCCCACCGGTTCATGCCGAGGTTGTGCTTCCACTCGAGGTGCATCGTCGCCTTCGGGCCCACCAGGTGCTCGAGCGTGTTGTTCAAGATCACGCGGTCGCCGCGGCCGGGCTCCGACATGTACGCGATCACCTTCAGCGAGCGCTGCTTGTCCGAGAGGCTCTGCGACTGGAACCACGGCTTGCCGATCAGCCGCTCGAGGTTCCCCACGGAGCTCGTGTTCGCGTAGTGGCGCGCCTGGCTGAGCACCGCGGTCTTCTCGGAGTCTTTGAGCGAGCGGAAGCCCGGGCTGCCGGCCAGCTTCGTGAGGCTGGCCGCCAGCGTCGGGTTGAACCTGCCGCGGGCGACGCCCTGCACGAGCAGCTTCTGCTGCTCCGGTGAGAGGCCGCTCGTGCGCTTCAGCGCGTCGAGCACCACGTGCGCCTTGTCCGCGGTCGCGGGCGCGTTCGACGCGAGCACGTCGAGCACCGACTTCTGCACCGAGGGGTCGAGCTTCCAGAAGTCCGGCGAGCGCTGCGCCTCGCGCATCGCCTCGAGGTGCCGGTCGCGCACCTGGGGCTGCATCTCTTCGCCGAGCGGGCCGTAGCCGTACGCGTCGGCCGGGGCGACCTTGACCTTCTCGGGCGGAGCCGTCTTCGGGGCCGGCGGAGGCGATGGCGGGCGGGGAGCGGTGCGGCCGATGGGCAGAGTCACGGGAGCCCTGATGAGCAATGCCCGTTCCGGAAGGAGCGGTCGGCAGTCCGCGGCTTTACGAGCCCGCTCGAGCTCGGCGTCGTGTGACGACCGCAGGCCCGAGCCGACATAATCTCGGCGCATGCTCCGCGTGCTCGCCGTCGCGATCGCCGTGTCCGGCTGTATGCAGAAGCCTCCACCGGTCGTGCCGGCGTGTCCCGGCGCGTTCAAGGAGCTGCCCGACTCGCTCAAGGAAGCCGGCGGCGAGTGCGCGTGCCCGCTCGGCAGCGGCAGCGGCAGCGTGTGGGGGAGCGGCCCGTACACGGAAGACTCGCAGCTGTGCCGCGCGGCGGTGCACGCCGGCGCGGTCGACCCGGCGAAGGGTGGGCCGGTGAAGTTCAAGGGCGCGGCGGGCTGCGAGCGCTACCGGGCGTCGGCGCAGAACGGGGTCGCGACGGCGAGCTGGCGCAGCTTCCCGAAGAGCTTCGTGTTCCCGGGCCACGGCGAGCAGGGCTGCCCGGCGCCGATCGCCGACGAGTGCCCGGCGACGTTCCACGCGGTGCCCGCGGGCCAGACCGAGCTCTTCAGCTGCACGTGCACCGACGACGCGGCGAGCGAGGGCACGGTGTGGGGCAGCGGCACGTACACGCGCGACTCGTCGATCTGCCGCGCGGCGGTGCACGCCGGAGCGGCGAAGCCGGGCGGCGGCAAGGTGACGGTGCGTGGAGTGCCCGGCTGCGTGAAGTACGAGGGCTCGACGAAGAACGGCATCACGACCGAGAGCTGGGGCGCGTACGAGGGCAGCTTCTACTTCGAGGACTACGGCCACGGAGAGTGCGCGCGGCCTCCGAAAGACGCGTGCCCGGCGGCGTTCCCCGACTCGACCGAGGAGCCGCTCACCTGCACCTGCACCGGCGCCGAGACCGGCACCGTGTGGGGCAGCGGGATCTACACGCGCGACTCGTCGATCTGCGTCGCCGCGCGGCACACCGGGCTCGCTGCCGGCCGCATCACCGCGTACCCGGCGAAGGCGTGCCGCTTCTACGAGGGCTCGTCGCAGAACGGCGTGACGACGGCGGGCTGGGGCCCTTACGAGGAGGGTAGCTTCGTGTTCGACAACGCGCGAGAGTGCGCGCGCTGACTTCGATGGGCGTCGTCATCATCCACACCGACGGAGCGTGCCGCGGCAACCCGGGTCCGGGCGGCTGGGGCGCAGTCTTGCGCTACGGCACGAGCGTGAAGGAGCTCTGGGGCGGAGCGCGCGAGACCACGAACAATCGCATGGAGCTGACCGCCGTCATCTCGGCGCTGCACGCGCTCACCCGGCCGTCGAAGGTGGTGCTGTTCAGCGACTCGACGTACGTGCTGAACGGCATCGAGAAGTGGATCCACGGGTGGAAGAGGAACGGCTGGAAGAGCAAGACGAAGGAGCCGGTGAAGAACGTCGAGCTGTGGAAGGCGCTCGACGGCCTCGCGGCGCTGCACGAGATCGAGTGGCGCTGGGTGAAGGGGCACGCGGGCGACGAGGGCAACGAGCGGGCCGACGCGCTCGCGAACAAGGCCATCGACGAGCTGCGGGTCACTTCACGCGCCAGTACGTGATGCCGAGCGCTGTGAAGTAGAGGACGATCGCGAGCGGCGGCGACGGCGCCTTCTCGTACCAGGGGCTGTCGACGAACCCGAGCCAGTTGTAGGCGGTGATGTAGAAGAAGTACGGCCCGAACAGCGCGAACGAGAACGCGAAGAACGGAGCGATGTTCGAGACCTTCGGCTTCGCCAGGGTGAGGAAGCCCGAGGGGCCGCGCTGCAGCTCGGCGCGCGGGCGCGAGACGAACCAGGCGAAGAGCTGGGCGCTCAAGACCGAGAGGCCGACCTTGCCGGTGAACGCGTAGACCTTGGCGGCGGTGAGGCCGAAGGAGCGGATCGCGATGCGCCAGATGGGGTTCGCCTCGAGCACGAGATCGGGCGTGATGTAGAGCGTGACGAAGTAGTCGGCGAGGTGGGCGGCGAGCGCGAGGAGGCCGACGATGACGGCGCCGCGCCAGCGCACGCGGTGCAGGCGGCGCAGCACGAGCGCCATCGCGATGACGGCGGCGGCGACGGTGACCCACGCAGCGACGGCGAGGGGCAGGCCCAGCTGCTCGACGAGCGCGAACGAGCGGTCGAGCAGCGCGTCGGCCTGACTCAGTCGTCGCCCTTCTGCCCCACGAACTGATCCGCCTTGTCGCGGAACAGCGCGTTGAACGTGGTCAGCGACCCGTTGCACCGGGTCACGTACCCCGCCATCTCGCGCTTCTCTTCCTCGCCAAGCTTCGGGTGCGCGACCAGGCGCCGCTCCAGCACGCGCAGCCGATCGCGAACCACGACGACGCGCGACACCAGCGCCGAGATCGGCCACTCGCGCGCCTGCCCGCCCTCCTTCGGCACCACCTGCACGCTGCCGCCCTCCCACTTCGGCGCCAGGTCGACGTCGTGCGCCCCGAGCGCCTCGTGGAAGATGCCGCGCACGTCGTCGCGCGCGACCGGCTCGACGTCGCGGAACAGCGTGTTGAACCCCGCCAGCGCCGCGTACGTGCGCGTGATCAGCTGCTCCAGCTCGACCTTCTGCGCGTGCGTCAGCCCCGCGTGCGCGTTCACCTTCTGCTCCAGCACCCGCAGCTTGTCTCTCACCGAGACCACCTTGCGGAACAGGTCGTCGACCGGCACGTCTTTGCCCTGGAGGCCGTCGCCCTTCGGCAGGATCTGCATCACCCCGCCCTCCCACTTCGGCGATAAGCCCACCTCGGCCAGCCCGCTCGCCTCGAGGAACAAGTCCATCAGCTCGTTTCGCGTCATGCCCGCTCCCAGCTGCAGATCGACTGCCTCATCGCCGCGCGTCGAGCGCGCGACCTCGGTCACGACCGCCGGCGCCACGCCCGCCCGCCGCACCTCGGGGCCGATGGGCTTGAGGCGCCGCGCCTTCGGCTCCTCGACGCTGGGCAGCGCCGTCACCTCGCCGCGCGGGGCGAAGGCGTCGCAGATCGGCGCCGACGGCGGGAACATGCCGCGGCTCTCTTGCACCCGGCACTGCCCCACCCAGCCCTTCGTCTCGTGAACGGAGTGGGCGCGCCACAGCTTGCAGTTGCCGCATACCCGCTCGTGCGGAGCGAACACCGGCGGTGCCACGGCTGCATCGGTCATCTACCCTTTACCCTCTACCAAACTTTGGCTAATCCGCCCGCTCCATGGCGAACATTCCTCTCGACCGCATCCGCAACATCGGCATCTCCGCCCACATCGACTCCGGCAAGACGACTCTCACCGAGCGAATCCTCTTCTACACGGGTCGCATCCACGCGATTCACGAGGTCCGTGGCAAGGACGGCGTCGGCGCCAAGATGGACTCGATGGATCTCGAGCGCGAGAAGGGCATCACCATTCAGTCGGCCGCGACCTACTGCATCTGGAAGGGGTGGAACAACCACCTCGAAGAGCACAACATCAACATCATCGACACGCCGGGGCACGTCGACTTCACCATCGAGGTCGAGCGCGCGCTGCGCGTTCTCGACGGCGCGATCCTGGTGCTCGACTCGTTCAAGGGCGTGCAGAGCCAGTCGATCACCGTCGACAAGCAGATGAAGCGCTACAAGGTCCCGCGCATCGCGTTCGTGAACAAGATGGACAACCCGGGCGCCGACTACGACCGCGTCGCGCAGATGCTCAAAGAGAAGCTCGGGCACCACGCGGTGAAGCTCCAGGTGCCGATCGGCGCCGAGGAGCGCTTCCTCGGCGTCATCGACCCCATCATCGGCAAGGCCTACTACTTCGAGGGCGAAGACGGCGAGCAGGTGAAGGAGGTCGACGTCCCCGACGAGTACAAGCAGATCACCAAGGAGCGCCGCGAAGAGATCATCGCGAAGGTCGCCGACGTCGACGACAAGCTCGCCGAGAAGTTCCTCGCGGAGGAGCCGATCTCGAACGAAGAGCTGCGCGCCGCCATTCGCCGCGCCACCCTCGCGCTGAAGATGGTGCCCGTGATGTGCGGCGCCGCCTTCCGCAACAAGGGCGTGCAGAACCTGCTCGACGCCGTCTGCATGTTCCTGCCGAACCCGAAAGAGGTCGAGAACATCGCGCACGACCAGGCGAACAACGAGGCCAAGATCGTGCTCGAGTCGTCGCCCGACAAGCCGTTCGTGGGGCTCGCGTTCAAGCTCCAGAAAGATCAGTACGGCCAGCTGACCTACTTCCGCATCTACCAGGGCAAGATCGCGACCGGCGACACCATCATCAACACGAGCAACCAGCTGCGCAAAGAGCGCGTGCCGCGCATGTTCCGCATGCACTCGGACGACCGCGAAGAGGTGAAGACCGCGCAGTGCGGCGACATCGTGGCGTTCTACGGTATCGAGGCGAGCTCCGGCGAGACGTTCACCGACGGCAAGCTGAACGTGACGCTCACGTCGATGCACGTGCCGGCCGCCGTGATCTCGCTGGCGCTCGCTCCGAAAGACCGCAAAGACGAGCAGAACTTCTCGAAGGCGCTCAACCGCTTCACGAAGGAAGACCCGACCTTCCGCGTGCACCAGGACGAAGAGTCGGCCCAGACGATCATCTCGGGCATGGGCGAGCTCCACCTCGACATCTACATGGAGCGCATGCGCCGCGAGTACAACTGCGACACCGTCGCGGGCAAGCCGCAGGTCGCGTACCGCGAGGCGATCAGCCAGCGCGGCGAGTTCGACTACACCCACAAGAAGCAGACGGGCGGCTCGGGCCAGTTCGCGCGCGTCGCCGGCTTCGTCGAGCCGCTGCCGGTCGACGCCGTCGAGACGTACGAGTTCGTCGACGACATCGTCGGCGGCGCGATTCCCCGCGAGTTCATTCCCGCCTGCGACAAGGGCTTCCGCGAGGCCGTCAAGAAGGGCCCGCAGGTCGGCTTCCCCATCGTCGGCGTGCGCTGCACCATCAACGACGGCAAGCACCACGACGTCGACTCGAGCGAGCAGGCGTTCAAGACCGCCGCGCTGATGGCCTTCCGCGAGGGCTTCCTGAACGCGAAGCCGCTCGTGCTCGAGCCGATCATGAAGGTCGAGGTCGACGCGCCGATCGAGTTCCAGGGCGCCGTGCAGGGCCAGGTGAACCAGCGCCGCGGCGTCATCATGGACACGAAGAGCGAGGGCAGCGAGGTCACCGTCGTCGCCGAAGTGCCGCTCTCGACGATGTTCGGGTACTCGACCGACCTCCGCTCGGCGACGCAGGGCAAGGGCAACTTCACCATGGAGTTCGCCCGCTACTCGCCCGTGCCGCGCAACGAGCAGGAAGACATGATCAAGAAGTACAAAGAGAAGCTCGAGAAGGAAGCGAAGGAGCGGAAGTAGCCCCTCGGCCAGCTCGTCGACGAGACCGGGCGCTGCGCGGGAAGCCGCGTGGCGCCCGTCTCATTTCAGCTGCGCAGGGAGGAGGTCCCGGGTGTGCCCCGCCGTGAGAGCGGTTTGCGTTGAAACGCGTCCCCGGCACTGCGAGAACTACGACCCATGAGCGAGTTCAAGACGATTCCCGAGCTGGTGCTGCACCGCGTGAAGGTGAGCGCGGACAAAGAGGCGTTCAGCTACCCCGCTGACCCGGGATGGAAGCACGTCACCTGGCGCCAGTTCGGCGACAAGGTCCGCGAGGTCGCGATGGGCCTGCGCGCGCTCGGCCTCCAGAACGAGGAGCGCGTCGCCATCTTCTCGAACACCCGCTACGACTGGGTCGTCGTCGACATGGGCATTCTCTGCGGCGGCGGCGCCACGACGACCATCTACCCGTCGACGAAGCCCGACGACGCGGCGTACATCATTCAAGACTCGGGCACGGTCATGGTGTTCGCCGAGACCGACGAGCACGTGAAGAAGCTCACCGATCAGCGCTCGGCGCTGCCCAACGTGAAGAAGGTGATCACGTTCGACGGCAAGCCATCGGCCGACGGCTGGGTGATCACGTACGACGACCTCTTGCAGAAGGGCCACGGCGCCTCGCAGGAGGAGTACGAGAAGATCGCGCGCTCGGTGAAACCCGACTCGCTGTCGGTGCTCATCTACACCTCGGGCACCACCGGCAAGCCGAAGGGCGTCGAGCTGACGCACGACAGCTGGGTGTACGAGGCCGAGGCGATCGACAAGCTGCAGCTCTTGCGCGAGGACGATCTGCAGTTCCTGTGGCTGCCGCTGTCGCACTCGTTCGGCAAGGTGCTCGAGGTCGCGCAGATGAAGATCGGCTTCAAGAGCGCGGTCGACGGTCGCGTCGACAAGATCGTGGCGAACCTCGGCGAGGTGAAGCCGACGTTCGTGGCCGCGGTGCCGCGCATCTTCGAGAAGGCGTACAACGCGGTGCTCGCGAAGGCGAAGGCCGACGGCGGCGTGAAGTACAAGATCTTCAACTGGGCGCTCGGCGTGGGCCGCGAGGTGTCGCGCGTGAAGCAGGCGCGGGGGCAGGTCGGCGGCGTGCTGGCGCTGAAGAACTCGATCGCCGACAAGCTGGTGTTCTCGAAGATCAAGCAGCGCTTCGGCGGGCGGCTGCGCTACTTCGTGTCGGGCTCGGCGCCGCTGGCGCGCGACCTCGCCGAGTTCTTCCACTCGGCGGACATTCTCATTCTCGAGGGCTACGGCCTGACCGAGTCGAGCGCGTTCTCGTTCGTGAACCGGCCCGACAGCTACGTGTTCGGGACGGTCGGCCAGGTGGCCCCGGGCAGCGAGGTGAAGATCGCGAGCGACGGCGAGATCCTGATCAAGGGCCGCGGCATCATGCGCGGGTACCGCAACCTGCCCGAGGCGACGGCCGAGACCGTGAAGGACGGCTGGCTCTACACCGGCGACATCGGCGAGCTCGACGCGAACGGCATCCTCAAGATCACCGACCGCAAGAAGGACCTGATCAAGACGTCGGGCGGCAAGTACGTCGCGCCGCAGTCGATCGAGGGCAAGTTCAAGACGATCTGCCCGTACGCGCAGGAGATGCTGGTGCACGGCAACAACCGGAACTTCTGCACCGCGCTGATCGCGCTCACCGAGGTCGACATCATGAAGTGGGCGAAAGAGAACGGCGTGCCCGGCTCCTACGCCGACGTCGTGAAGGACCCGAAGACCCACGCGATGCTCAAGCCGTACTTCGACACGCTCAACAAGGGCCTCGCGAGCTACGAGTCGATCAAGAAGTTCGCGATTCTGCCGAAGGAGCTGACGGAGAAAGACGGCGACCTCACGCCGTCGCTCAAGGTGAAGCGCAAGGCCGTCGAGGCGAAGTACAAGGAGCTGCTCGACGGCTTCTACGCGGGCGCGGTCGCCGACGCGGCCTAGCACGGCGGCCGATCATCCCCGCTGGCTGCGTGCGCTCCCTGCAACGCACCGACAAGTACCGACAAGTGCGACTCGGTCGCGACGCCTTGCCAGCGGGGCGCCTCGACCACCGATCACGGCCTGTCGTACTTAGTGCTCGACGAACGATTCTCTCGCCGCGGCGCGCAGCTTCGTCGCTTGCGATGCTCGGCGGGCCCAGCGCGCCGGGCCTGCGTCGCCGCAAGCACTCCGGTCACCGCGACGCTGGCCAACGGGGAAGCGGCGGACTCACGGCATGGGTGCGTCGAGAAAGCGCGCAAGCAAGGGCTCGCCGGGGTGGCGCGTGAACTCGACGTCCTCGGCAGCCACACCGAAGGGCCGCGGTCGGAAGTTGTCTGACAAGCAGCGATGGCCCCGTCCGGCAGTTGTCTGAGGACTGGCTTCGGCTTTCTTCGAGAGGCGCCCGACTTGTCAGACCTGATGAGCTCGGACCCTCGAGGTGGTTGTCTGACAAGTGCCCGGGGCGCCGCAAGGGCGCTTGTCTGACCTGATGAGCCGGGAACCCCCGCCCGGCCCCCGAAGGCTGTTGTCCGACAACCCCGCGGAGGTGCCGCTGGATCTTGTCTGATGAGCGGCGCGGCCCCGCCTACTGGCAGCGGCCCGTGATCGCGTCGATGCGGTCTCCGGCGCGCAGCGTCACCGCGTCGAGCACGAAGGCCACCGGGCACGTGTCGGTGAACGCGGTGCCGCCGGTGCCTCCGCGGGCGCGAGTCGTCGTGATCCCCGCGGTCGACGTCAGCCAGCTCGCCACCGGCGCGCATCTCAGCGCGATGCGATCGAGCTCGTCGCCGGCGCTGCCGGAGAGCCCGACGGCGCCCGTCCCCATCGGGCAGCCTTCGAAGCGGCCCCCCGGAAGGTGCGCCGGGCAGATTCCGACGTCGCACGGCAGCGACACGCGAGCGCAACCTCGCGCGCGGGCCCCGGTACTGAAGACAGGAGGCACCGCATGGCGTTCTGGCTCATCGCGCTGTTCTGCTGCTGGCTCGGGTGGACGATCGTGCGCGCGACCACTCGCGCGCTGCTCTGGGCCGTACGGACCGCCGCCGCGCAGTTCACGGACCCCGCGGAGGCCGCCCGAGACCGCGCCGCCCGCGAGCTGCGCCTCTGGCTGACCGCGTACGCTCAGAACAAGCTCGAGAACACCGGCTTCGCGCTCTCGTCCGGGCGCCACCGCCGGCCGTCGGCCGGCAGCCAGAGGATGTACGCGTCGCGATCGAGCTCGACCTCGTGGGCTCCGGCATCGAGGCGGAAGATCGGGGCTTCGACGAGGTGGCCGTCGACGCGAAGGACGGCGCCGGCCGGCTCCACGAAGTAGCTGGCGGTGCGGACGGCCTCGAAGCTGCCGGCGCCGGCAGCGAGCTTCTGGCCCCACAGGCGGATGTCGCCATCGAGGGGCTGGAAGTGCTGCTCCACGAAGTCGCGCGCGTCTTGCGGGAGCCACTCGAAGCGGACGTCGCGCAGCGCCGCGGTGCACTGCGCCTGGCGGATCTCGCTCGCCACCCGCGCGCCGAGCGTCGCGGCCTCAGCCTCGTGGATCCACGCGTTCGTGTAGAAGCGGAAGCCCACGTGCGGCCGCGCCGACGCGCCGCCGCTGCTGTCCCACACCGGGTCGGTGGGCGCGGTGACCTGGCCGAGCTTCGCGAGCACGGCGTGCTGCCCGCCGTTCGTCTGCACCGAGCGCAGGCCCCAGGCGCCCTGCGCGAGCACGAGCGCGAGCGCGGCCACCCGCCAGCGCGGCGCCAGCGCCGCGAGCCCATGCGACGCGAACAGCGCCGCCATGCCCGCGAACGGCACCAGCGCGTAGGGAAACGGGGCGCGCGCGAACACGAACGAGAACAGCGTCGCGCCCAGCACGAGCAACAGCACGCGGTCGGAGCGGTGCCTCCAGGCTCCGAAGGCCGCGAGTCCGAAGAGCAGGACGTGATCGCGCAGCGCCGGCCACAGGTACCGCGAGACCGGAAAGCCCGGGTACGCCTGCTCGTGGCGGAACGCGAACACCCAGGTCTGCTCCCACCACGCGCCGAGCGAGCCGGTCGCGGCGAGGAACGCGAGCTGCGCCGCGAGCACGGCGGCGAACGCGGCCACGAGGCGGCGATCGAGCAGCAGCAGAACCGGAGCCCCGTAGAGCAGCACCTTCTGCGAGCTCAAGACCGCGAGGCCGAGCAGCACGCCCGCGAGCAGCTTCTTCTCGCGCACCGCCAGCGCCGCGAGGAAGAACGCGAACGCGAAGACGTCGGGGCGGATCTCGGTGCCGTGCAGCACGAAGCTCGGAGCCAGGGCGGCCAGCAGCGGCGCCGCGGCTCCGCCGAGCTTCGCCATCGCCCACAGCGCGAGCGCCAGCACGACGACCATGCCGAGCCGGAGCGCCCGGATGCGCTCGGGGCCCGCCTCGGGGCCGAGGTACAGCACGCTGAGCAGCTCGTACGGCAGCGCGAAGTGGAACTCGAAGAAGTCGCGGTGCGGAACCTCGCCTTGCGCGACGAGCCACGCCGCGTGGCTGTACTGGAACTCGTCGATCGCGTACCGCTTGAGCCACGCGAGCGGCGCCAGCGCCAGCGCGACCGGCAGCCAGGCGCGCTCCTTCACCAGGGCACGCCGAAGTGCGCGGCGATGTGCGCGAGCGGGCTCTTGCCGATCGGCAGCACGTGGTGCGCGTGCGCCTTCACCTCGTCGGAGGCGTGGCCCATCACGAAGCGGTGCCCTGCACGCTTCAGCATCGGCACGTCGTTGAGCCAGTCGCCGACGACGGCGACGTCTTCCAGCGAGACGCCGTGGTGCGCCGCGATGAACTCGATCGCGGTGCCTTTGTCGACGCCGCCGCGCCGCACCACGAGGCCGAGGCCGTCGCCGAACGGGAAGCACAGCGCCGTCAGCCCCTCGGCGCGCGCCCGCTCGTACGCGGCCTGCAGCGGGGCGACCTGGCCGATCACGACGACGACCTTCGTCATCGCCCACGCGACGGCGGCGAGGTCGGCGTGCACGACCGTCTGGTTCGACCAGGTCTTCACGTAGCCGAGGTAGGGCTCGCCGCGGCCGTCGTGGTGCACGCTGTCCTCCGCGAACACGTACGGAGTGCCGTCGACGGCCAGCAGCCACCGCACCGTCTCGGGCGGCAGCGCGTGCACGGCGAGCGCGCGGTGGTCGCCGGCGTCGACGAGCTGGCTGCCGTCGGCGCAGCCGACCGGGCCCCGCACTCCGATCGCGGCCGCGTACTCGCGCGTGCCCGAGTAGAGGCGGCCGGTCGCGACCGAGACGTGCACGCCGTGCGCACGCAGCGCCCGGGCGGCCTTCAGATCGTCTTCGTGAACGCAGCCGGCGCGCGTGAGCAACGTGCCGTCGAGGTCGGTGATGAGGAGCTTCAAGGTCCTGTGATCCATCTATAAAAGAATGCGGCCGTCAGCGCCCAGCCCAACACGACGACCGCGGGGCGAACGCGCTTCGGCGGCACGCGACGGGCGATGCGGGCGCCGGCGTAGCCTCCGGCGATCGAGCCGGCGACCATCAGCCCTGCCTGCGGCCAGTGCACCGCGCCCGCGACGGCGAAGACCGCGACGGCGACTGAGTTGACGAGCACGCCGAGCGCCGACTTGAGCGCGTTCATGCGGTGGAGGTCGCTCATGCCGAGCAGCGTGAGGGCCGCGAGCATGAGCAGCCCCATGCCGCCGCCGAAGTAGCCGCCGTAGACGGCGATGGCCGCCCAGGTCACCGTCACGGCGCCGCGGGAGGCGAGCTTCAGGCGGCTGCGCACGGCGTCTCCGAAGGTGAACACGAGCGTGGCCGCGAGCAGCAGAAAGGGCACGAGCCCCTCGAAGATGCGCACCGGGGTCCAGAGCAGCAGCAGGGCGCCGGCGGCGCCGCCGGCCAGCGAGACCGCCGAGAACCACGCCAGGCGCTCGCGCTCGGAGCCCAGCTCGGCGCGGTAGCCGAAGGTGCTGGCGACCGAGCCGGGCCACAGCGCGACGGTGCTGGTCGCGTTCGCGTTGAGCGCGGGGACGCCGGTGAGCACGAGCGCGGGGAACGAGAGGAAGCTGCCGCCGCCGGCGACGGAGTTCAGGGCGCCGGCGCCGCAGGCGGCGAGCACCAGCAGCGCTCCGTCGGTGAGAGTCATCGGTCATCTCGCGTATAAGCGGGGTGTGGGCCGTGTGGACACCGCGATCGACCTGGCCATCGACGACGCGCGCGACTTCCGCTCCGCTCCGGCGGACGGCGTGCCGCGCACCGTGCACGCGGCCATCGGCGACGCCCAGGCGCCCTTCCCCACGTTCCTCACGATCCTCGACCGGCACGGCCTGCTCGGCGACCACGGGCGCCTGAAGCCCGAGGTCCACCTCGTCTCCATCGGCGACCACTTCGACTACGGCCCGCCCGCCTGGCGCACGATCGCCACCGAAGAAGCCACCCGCCTGCTCGCGTGGCTCGCCGCCCACCCCGCCGACCAGGTCACGCTCGTCTTCGGCAACCACGACTGCGCGCGCGTCTCCGATCTCGCCGGCCTCGACGACGCCACCTACCGCAGAGCCCGCGAGGAGGCCGACCGTGCCTACCGCCTGGGCGAGCTCGACGAGGCCCTCGACGCCGCCTTCGTCGAGCGCTGGCCGCAGTTTCCCGACGCCGAGATCCTCGCGCGCGACTACTCGACGTTCGACGCCCGCCAGGCCGAGCTCGTCTCGCTGCTGCTGAGGGAGCGCCGGTTCCGCCTCGCGCACGCCTACAACGGGCTCCTCTTCGTGCATGCCGGCGTGACGACGCAAGACCTCGCGGCCATCGGCGCGCCGCGCACCGGGCCGGCGGAGATCGCCGCCGCGCTGAACGCCTTCCTCGACTCGCATGGCCCGCACGACCTGCTGCCGCTTTACCAACCCGGCAGCAAGACGACGGGCGAGGCGCGCGGCGTTCTCGCGCACCGGCCCGCGCACCCCGCGAAGAGCGCCGCAGCTCTCTTCGAGGGCCCGCCGCGCCGGCGCTTCGACCCGCGCGATCTGCCCGCGGGGGTCACGCAGGTCATCGGCCACATTCGCGACGGCAAGTGCCGCGACCTGCTCGGCGAGTGGGCCGAGCCGGGCCCCGCGCGCGACGGCCCGCTGCGGCAGCTGCACGTGCGCGGCGACACCGTGCGCTACACGCGCGGCGTCTCGCGCGACGCGGCGATGATCTTCATCGACGGCGGCATGAACTACGCGCCGGCGAACGAGTACGCGCTGCTCGACGCCGACGGCGTACGGCAGCTCAGCCGAGGGTGAAGTTCGCGATCAGCGGGACGTGATCCGACAGCCCGAAGAACGGGCTGCGCGGGTCGTCGAACGCGCACGTGCCGTCGAGGTCCATCCACTCCACGCCGGGGCCCGCGAACAGGTGATCGAGGTGCATGCGCAGCTGCAGGAAGCCGGCGGTGGGGAACAGGTCGGGAACCTTCGGGTCGATCTGGCCGAGCTCCTCCTGGGCGCCGCGCAGGCCCGCCTCCGCCGTGAGGTACTGGTACACGGGTGAGGCCGGCAGCGCGTTGAAGTCGCCGCACAGGACGTACGGATCTTTCTGGCAGACCGTCGAGATGTAGCTCGTCGCGACCCGCGCCTCCTCGAGCTGGTTCTGGCCGTGGCCGAAGCGGGGGCCCTTCTTCCAGAACGTGCGCGTGAACGGGCTCGGCAGCGACAGGTGGGTGTTGAACACGTGGAGCCTGCGGCCGTTCGTGGTCTCGAGGTGGAGGTGCGCGACGATGCGCGTCTGCTTGATCGCCTTCACCAGCGTCTGGCCGTAAGACGTCACCGACTTCGGCTCCTGCTGGTTGTGGCCGACCACGTGCAGCGTGCGCGCGTTGATGAGAATCGCGAGCCCCGTCGTGTAGAGCTTCAGGTTGCCCAGTCGGTACGCGTGGGCCGGGTAGTAGAACGCGCGGTACGGCAGCACGCGCCCGGCCTCCTGGTACGCGCGGTCGAGGTGGCGCATGAACGCGTCGAGCTGCGTGTCGCCGTTCAGAGCCCCGCGGTGCGCGACCCCCGAGCGAATGGAGCCGTGCTCGACCTCCTGCATGCACACGATGTCGGCGTTCGGCTGAAGCCTGCAGATGGCGTCGGCGATTCGCGCCTTCGCCTTCGCGGTGCTGGCCAGCCCCTTCAATGCATGGCCGAAGTAGCGGACGTTGTAGGAGACGATCCTCACGGTCCTGCCGACATTCTAACGGCGAATTCGAGCCACGCCCCTTCGAGTCGGGAGGGCCCGTCGGGGAGCATGCGCTCGGGCTCTTCCAGCACGCGCTCCTCCAGCGCGAGCAGGGTGGCGGCCCGGAGGCGCTCGGCCGGGTCTTTGAGGCGCAGCCTCGCCTCCCACGCGCAAACCCTGCGCGGGTCGGGCTCGAGGCCGAGGCTCCTCGCCCAGGCGGCGAGCAGCACGGTGCGGGTGCCGTCGGCCGAGTCCGGCAGCTCGCCGTGGACGTCGGCGATGCGGCGCCGGCGCACGAAGCTCGAGGTCTCGAGGAGCGTGACGGGGCCGCGCGGCGCGTTGCTCTTCGCGAACGCGAGCGCGGCGTCGAGGCAGGCGCGGGCGTCGAGGGCCTTGAGATCTCCTTCGCGGAGCTCCCGCCGCCGCGCGTCGTGATCTTCGCCGTACGCGCGCCAGATCTCGGGCCAGGTGCGGCGCTGGTAGAAGATCTTCGCGGCGACCTGCACGAGGCGCTTCGGGAGCTTCAGCTGCCTCGCGACGTGCATGACGTTGACGAGCGGGACGGTCAGCGGCTTCCAGCCGTGCTCGGCGTCCGCGTGCAGCAGCGCCACCGCGCCGTCGTCTCTCAACGTGCCGTCTTTGTACCAGCGGAAGATCTGGCCGACGCCGATCATGCCGTGGCGGTGCAGCTCGGCCGCGCGCAAGGCCCCCATGCTGGCGGCTCCGAAGACGGCGACGCCCGAGGCCAGCGCCGCGCGCAGCTCGTGGTGCCAGACGCTGGGGACGTGCTCGAAGACTCCGTCGATGAGGGCGATGGCGCGCGGCTGCGCCTCGAGGGCGCGCCAGAGGTCGCCCTGGCGTGCGGGCGGCCGGACCTCGACGCCGCGGAGCCTGGCGTTCGGGAGCGACGGCCCCAGGAAGGCGATGACCTTCACGCGAGCAGCTCCGAGACCCGGTAGCCCTCGACGAAGACCTTCACGACGCGCACCGGCAGCCGGCCGGGCACGAGCTCGACATAGGCGGCCGGGCGGTGCAGCGCCTTCGCGAGCGCCCTCACCGTTCGCGGCCTCGCGTCGCGCATCGCGCGGCGCGGCTCGGCTCGCTCGAGCCACCCGGGCACCTCGTGGCCGCGGCCGAGCGCGACGTCCTCGCGGGCGCCCTGCACCTCGGTGAGCCGCGACTGAAACGCCTCTTCGCACGCGGCCTGAACGGCGGCGGCGGCATCGAGCCGCGCCGCGTAGCCGGCGGTCAGGCGAATCGGGCCGTGCTCGAGATCCTCGAGCAGCGCGCCCGCGACGGGCGCCGGGCAGCCCCGCGGGGTCAGGTCGAACGCGCGCAGCCGGAAGCCCTCGCGCTCGAGGCCGTGGGCGACGCAGCGGCCGCGCACGGCGGCCTCGGTCCACCCCTGAGGCAGCGTGACCGTCAGCGCGTGCCGCTCGATCACCTCGAGCAGGCCGTGGAGCAGCGCGCGCCCGAGCGACGGGTGTGCGCCGAGGCCGTTCGACGTCCACCGGGCGCCGTGCAGCCCCATCGACGGCGAGCCCGAAGGCGGGCACCACACCGCCTGCGCCGGCACCCACAGCTCGCCGGGCGCATCGAGCCGCTTCGCCGCGACGTGGGCGGCGCCGCCGATGAACGTCCACCGCTCGGGCTCGGCCTGCTCGGCGGCCCAGAGCTCGGCGGCCTCGGCGGCGGCGGCGGCCTCGGCGTGGGCGCCCTTCCCGTTCGTGACCTGGAGCACGTGACCCGCCGGCCGGATCGCGCAGGCGACGCGGACGCCGGCGCGATCGAGCGAGGTGAGCTCGGCGATGCGGGTGACTCCGATGATGGTGCACAGTTGCTTCAACGGCGCTGCATGCTACGCACGGCGATCGTGATTCGCGACATCGCCATCATTCTCGCGGCAGGTGAGAGCAAGCGCATGGGCCAGCCCAAGGCGCTCCTCCCTGCGCGCTCCGGGCACACGTTTCTCTCGCAGCTGGCGGAGCGCTGCCGGGCTGCGGGCCTCGTCCCCATGGTCGTCACCGGCGCTCACGCGGCCGAGATCAAGGCCGCGCACCCGAAGCTGTGGCAGGTGGTGAACCGGCAGTGGCGCAAGGGGCAGCTGTCGTCGGTGCTGTGCGGGCTGCGCGGCGCGGCGCTGGCGCACCGCATCGTGATTCACCCGGTCGACGCGCCCGACGTGAAGGTGACGACGTTCAAGAAGCTGGCGCGGAGCAAGGCCCCGGCCGCGGCGGCCGCGTTTCGTGGCAAGCAGGGCCACCCCGTGGCGCTCGACGGGACCTCGGCGCGGGCGCTGCTGCGGACGAAGAGCAAGACGCTCGCGGATGCGCTGGAGGAGCTCGGCGTGGAGCTCGTGCCGGTGACCGATTCGGCGGTGCTCGAGAACATCAACGATGCGAAGGGGCTTCGCCGGCGCAGGTGAGAACCTCGGGCGTCGCGGCTTCGGCTTGCGCTCGACTGCCCCTCACTCCGGCCCTCTCCCCTACGAGGGGAGAGGGAGGCTCAGTTCGCCGGCTGCGGCTCGACCGGCTGCTCGGTCCCGGGCTCGGGCTGCGGCTCGGGCGGCGGACCTTCGGTGGCCGGAGTCGGCTCGACCGGCGGCGGCGGCTCGGCGGCCTTGATCTCTTCGGCCTCGGCGCGCGAGCGGCCGAACTCGAAGCCGAGCTCGACGTCGATGTTGAACCCGAACTGGTTCTCGTAGCGCTGCAGGTCGTTCAGCACGCGGAACGTCTTGTAGAGGCGCGCGTTGAAGAACAGGAACGGCAGGGTGCGCAGCCGCAGGCCCGCGAAGATCACCGTGTTCGCGTCGGCCTGCGCGAACTCGGTCACGTTCTTGAACCCGCGCTTGTAGAACGACCCGAAGATCTGCAGGAAGTTGAGCCACGGCAGCTCGAAGTGCGCGACGAAGTTCTTCGCGTCGGAGTTCGACACCGCCTCGAACGCCACGGTGAGCCCGATCACGTTGGGGATGCCCCAAGACAGCTCGGCGTACAGGCCGGCGCGGGTGCCGAGGCCCTGCTGCAGCACGAGCTCGCGCTTCGTCAGGTAGACGAGCTGGCCGAACGCGTTCCGCCCGTTCACCTTCGCCTGGTACCGATCGATCTCGTAGAACGTGTCGAAGTACGAGGGCTGGTAGCGGGAGTCGAGGTAGCGGCCCTCGAGCACGACGCGGAAGGCGTTCACCGGGTCCGCGCCGAAGTTGAAGCGCCCGAGCGCGCCGACGGTGAAGCCGCCGCCGCCCCCGAGAATGGTCGAGTAGTCGACGTAGGGCTTGATGTCGACCTGCTTCGTCTTGATCACCTTCACCTCGGCGTCGACGCCGACGAGCCCGATGGGCGCGTTCTGCGCCGCGATGCGGTTGTCGGTCGTGATCGAGCGAGAGCCGTTGTTGGGGTCGTAGAAGATCGCGACCGGCGCGATGCGGTCGACCGAGGCCGTCACGCCGATCGACAGCGACTTGAGCAGCAGGTTCTGCGGCTTGAAGAACGAGAACGGCTTCACGAACGCGATGGCCGACATCACGCTCCACTCGAGCACGTCGTTCGTGAACGCCTCGAAGCCGGCGTAGTCGTTGTAGTAGTCGACCTCGGCCGAGACGCGCGGGTAGTCGACGTCGATGTTCGGCGCGTAGCGGCGCATGATCGTGCCGTGGCCGATCGAGGTCGCGTACCGCTGACCGATGTTCACGTAGAAGTTGTCTTCCTTCTTGCCGTAGTTGACGTACTTGAGGATGCGGCCGAAGTCGTGGAACGTGTCGTAGTCCTCCTTGCGGATCGTGCCCGCGCGCCGGAAGAGGTTCTCGAAGTTGAAGATCTCGATGCGCAGCGGCACGCCGAGGCCGATGCCGAGCTTCGAGTCGAGGAAGCGCAGGTCGACCTGCGGCTCGACGAACGCGTACAGCACGTTCAAGAAGTAGTCGCCGCCGAGCGAGACGCCGACGCGGTTGCGCTTCACGCTCAGCCGGTCGGAGCCCAGGTACACCGACAGCTCGCCCTTCACGAAGCCCGCGGCCGGCGCCGGCGCCTCGGCCGCCGTCATCAGCGGGGGCTCGGTGAACCCCGCCGCCGCCACCGGCGCGCTCGTGCCCGCGTCGAGCACCGGCGCGTCGGACGTCTCGGGAGGAGCGATCAGCTCGTCGGGCCCTCCATCGAGCTGACCCAGAACGAGCGCGAGCGCGAAGATCATTTTCCGCAGGGATGCAGCGGCGAGAGGAGCTTCTTCATCTCTTCAGGGTCCGCCACGGTGCCCGCGGGCTCCTGGTAGCCGCCCTCGGGCTCCTTCATCTGCCACGTCGCCATGCGCACCTGCCCCGTATCGGGACAGTAGAAGAGCATCGTCGTGAGGATGCTGTCTTCATCGCGATCGAACTGGTTCTGCGTGCGCACGCGGCCCTTCATCGCCACCCACCGCACGTTGCGGCCGTCGTGCTGGAACATGCCGCGCCCGAGCTCTTCTTTCGTGTCGAGCTGCACGTTGTCGCTCTGGAACTGAACGCCGCCGTCGCTCTCGAAGAACGCCTTCATCTCGGCGGTGCGGTCGGTCTCCATGAAGCGCATGAACATGAACTGGCGCGTGAAGTCGGGCACGCCGCCGTCGGCGAGCAGCGGCGCGTCGACGAAGAGGATCATGTCGAACACCATCGGGAAGCCGAGCGTGATCGCCGCCGAGTACCCGTCGGGCACGGCGCCGAGCGTCGCGATCGCCTCTTTGCGCGCCTTCGACTCGCGGCGCGCCGGGTCCTGCAGATCTTCCGCCCAGCCCTTCGCCCAGCTGCCGACGCCGATCACGAACGTCAGCCCGATGCCGCACAGCAAGAGCAGCGCGATGCCGCAGCCGAGGCCCACGTAGACCCAGGGCGAGCGCTTCTTCTGCACTTCTTCCGCCATGGGGCCCGGGTTCTACCCAGCAAGAGCCCTCAAGGCACGGGCGAAGTGAGCACCCAGTAGATGCTCTCGTAGTAGGTGTTCAGCGCCTGGAGCAGCGCGCTCGTGAACGGCCACGCGAAAAGGGTGCCGCCGACGAGGATGGCGTGCGAGATGAAGCTGTACTCGACCATCGCCTGGCCGCGCGGCCTGCGGCGAAGGAAGCGGCGCGCGTTCATTTGCGGCGCTCCTCCTTCTTCTTGCAGTCCTCTTTACAGGGCTCGATGAACTGCGCGCACGCGCTGCGGCAGCTGGCGGCGTGCTTGCCGGCGGCCTTGGCGCACTTGAGCTGGCACTCCTTCTGGTTGGACTCGCAGCGGCTCATGCAGTCGGCCGGGCGTGCGAGCGCCCCGAAGGCGAAGAGAACGAGAGCGAGGGCGGCGGCGCGGAGCATCGAGGTCACGTGGACTATGCCACGGATCTCATTGTCGAAAAGACGTGCCGCTCAGTCGCGGCGGCCGGCCTCTCGACCGAGACCCCCGGTGCGCAGCGCCCGGATCCGCTCACGTCCCGCGGGGTTGGGACGCAGGGTCGCGAGCTCGGCGGCCAGCCGCTGCAGCTGTGGAGTGTGGCCTGCCAGGCGCACCTGCAGCCGCATGGCGTCGAGCACGAGCTCCCACAAGGGCTCGTCGGCGGTCTCGGCCACCCTGCCCCACTCGAGGGCCTGGCGCACGCGCTCGGCCGGCGTCCAGGTGATGCGGGGCTCGTCGACCGCGCCGATCGCCTCGAGGTAGGCGGTCAGCGCCGCGCGATCGGTCTTCGAGAGCTGCGCCGCGGCGGCCGAGAGGGTCGCTGCGCTGCCGTCGAAGAAGTACGGCGCGGTCTCGGCCAGCCCCAGCAGGCCGGGCGTGTCGAGCTCACCCGTCTTGCCCGGCGCGTGCGGCGGGTGGCGCGCGTGATCCGAGAAGCCGGTCGCCTTGACGTGGCAGGCGACGCAGCCGGCCGCGTCGAACACCTTCTCGCCGGCGCGCGCCAGCTCGGGCGCGGCGGCGGTCAGCTGCCCCTTCGCGTCGACCTTCGCGTTGGGGAGCAGCTCGAGGCGCGAGACGAAGCCGGTGAGCGCGTGCAGCCACAGCTCGGGCACCTGCTTCTGCTGGAACTCGTGGCGCACGACGAACGCGTTCGCTTCGAAGAGGTCGGCCGCGCTGCCGTCGCGGCGGTACGGGCCGCTGGTCGCGCAGCCGCGCAGGCTCGAGATGTTTCGCGGAGCGAAGACGCCGTCGTCGGCCTCGGCGTAGAAGTAGTCGGAGAGCAGGTCGACGTTGCCGGGGCGATCGCTCTGCGCCTCGACGAACAGCGTGTTGTGCGCGGCGCCGCCGGGGTGGCAGGTGTTGCACGAGAGCCCGAACCAGGCCGCGCGCGGGCCGAGCAGCTTCGGCGCGTGGAACAGCACGTCGCCGAGCAGGAGCGCGTCGTCCATCGCGGCGCGGTCGTAGCGCGGGAGGCCGGCGAGGCGGTACGGCGGCTGGTCGCGCACGACCTGGAACTTCAGCTCGAAGATCGCGCGGGAGGCGGCGCCGTGCATCGAGCGGGGCTCCCAGGGCTTCGCGCCGGCGGCGACGTCGGGCGCCTGTGCGAAGAGCAGCGCCACCGCGACTGTGGGCATCATGTTCGCGGTCGCGCGCTCATTTCTTGTTCTTCTTCTTGTCGCAGTCTTCGCGGCACTTCTTGTCGATGTCGTCGGCGTAGCCGCGGCCGCGGCCGTCACACTTGCCGCCGGGCATCGCCGACTTGCACGCCTTCTCGACCTTCTCCTTGAGCTGGTCGCAGTTCGCCATGCAGCGCTGGAACTTGTCGGGCTTCGGCTTCGCGAGCGCGGCCGGAGCGACGAAGAGCTCAGCGGCGAGCAAGCAGATGAGCGTAGACCGAAACATGAGCCTCCTTATCGTCCCGGGCGAGCGTGACAGACAAGTCTTGACCTGGCCGCCTCGCCTTCAGCATCAGCCGCCCCGGCTGCGCGCCCTCGACGACCTCGACCTTCCACCCCTGCTTCTCGAGCCCGTCACGGTAGAAGTCGCGCGCTTCGGTGAGGGTCATCTTCCCGGCGTCGGCGAAGTACGTCTTGCGCGCCATGCTCTCGTCGCCGAAGTCGAACGACAGCTCGCCGGTGACGTTCGCGGGGGCCGGCAGGAAGTCGGGCCGCCGCGCCTTCGACTTCGCGTCGGCGGTGGCGCGCAGGTACGCCTCGGGGTCGCTGTTCGAGAGGAACACGTAGGTCTGCGAGCCGCTGCGCATCACGGCGACGGTGTGCATGTGCTTGTCGGGGCCGTAGAAGCCGATGTACGCGGCGCCGTCGCCCCAGCTCTGCGAGACGGTGAAGCGGCCCGCCTTCTCGAGCTCGAGCTTGTACCAGGCGATGACGTCTTCGACCTTGTCCTTCGTCATGAACATGCCGGCCTTCATCGGCACGCCCTGCGCCGAGGTGGTCTCGGCGAGATCGGTCACCACCGCCTTCGGGTACTCGGGCAGGTAGAGCACCGCCTCGGGGTCGACGAAGGTGGTCTTGCCCTGGAGCTCGTACGTCTTCGGCCGCGGCGTCTTGATCGCGGCGCGCGCCTGCTTGGCCTCGAGCTTCGCCTGCTCCTTCTCGACCTGGCGGGCCTTGAAGGTCGAGAGCGCGATGCCTCCGCCGATGCCGAGCAGGCACGAGTACAAGATGACGCGGCTGGGACGGAGCTTCATGAGCTTCGCCGGCTCAGTCCGGGGGATTTTCTTCGCCCATGTACCGGCTCTGGCGCTCGAAGTCGTAGGGCGAGCCGTGCATGTCTTCGTTGAAGGTGCCGTTGTCGGGGTCGAAGGCGATGTTGGCGTCGAACGGGTTGTCGCCCATGCCGTCGGCGAGCAGGCTCATGTTGACGAGGTCGTTGCTCAGGAAGTTCATGTAGAAGTCCATGCCCTGAAACGCCGCGAGGCCGGCGTACGTCTGGTAGACCTTGTTGACGCGGTCTTTGAGCGGGCCGCTGCCGGTGGAGTCGATCTTCTCGCCGATGTTGTGCAGCTGCCAGGTGTCGACGACGAGCCCGGCGGTCTGCTCTTCGAGCAGGATGTGAGCGGACTTCGCGAGGCCGTAGTTGTCGTGCACGTCGGTGTGCGCCTTGCGGTTCTCGGTGGTGGTCACGAACTCGTTGGTGAACTCGGTGAACAGCTTCTGGGGCAGGAAGTAGTTGATGACGCCGAGCCGCGCCGAGCACCGCACCATGCCGCCCTTGGTGAGATCGTTGTGCACGCCGTCGGCGGTGAACGTGCCCTGGAGCTTGTACTGCTCGGGCTTCACCTCGCAGGTGACCTGCTTGCCGCCCTCGGTCATCCAGCACTGGTGCGCGGAGTGCGCGACGTGGTGCACGTCTTCGCTGCAGTCGTAGGTCGTGTCGTACGAGTTGTAAGAGCTGACGTGATCGCACCAGCCGCGGCGCACGGCCGAGCGGGTGCCGGTGCCGGGCGCGCCCTCCTGGAAGTTCACGCGCGCGTACTCCCAGGGCGCGGTGGCGACGGCCTCGATCATGTCCAGCTTCGCGCGGAGCAGATCGTCGAGGAACATGATGTACATGAACGTCGGGACGATCACGAGCATCGAGGCGGCGAGCTCGGTGGCGGCCTGGCCGCGGGTGAGCCGGCGGGTTCTCATCGCGCCTCGCCTTCCGCGACAGTCCGGGCCGCCTCGGCGTCTTCGCCCATTTCACCCGACCGCTGCAGCGTGTTGTACATCGAGTCGTTGTCGAACGGGTGCAGCTTCGCGCCCCAGAACGGGTCGAAGTAGTTCGGCTGGCGCGGCCACTTGCCGGGCGCGTGGAAGTAGACGATGGCGCGGCTGATCGCGCCGCCCTCGCGGTTCGGCTTGAGGTCGAGCACGCCCGCCTTCGCGTCCTCGTTGCCGGCCATCTCGAGCTCGAGCTTGCCGTTGTCGTTGAGCAGCCAGGGGCGGCTCTGGTTCTTCTTGGTGCGCTGCGAGAGGTCGGCCTTGTACATGGCGAAGACGTCGGTGGACCACGTGGCCTTGTCGTCCTCGTCGACGCGGCGGTTGATGAAGCACTCCTTGTCCTGCACGCACTTGGGAATGCCCTTGAACTCGTCGTGGTCGGAGTCGCCGAGCGGGTCGTGATCGCCGCCGCCGTCGTCCGAGACGATCTCGGAGCCCATCCACCCGCCGACGCCGGGCAGATCGTTGCGGCTGCCGATGAACATCGCGAACGGCACGTCGCCGCACGCGAGCTCGCCCTTCGCGCCGACCTCGGGCGAGCAGCTGTCGTCGGCGATGGCGTGGTCTCCGCCGAAGAAGCCGGGGAAGGACCAGCTGAGGTCGGACCACGCGTCGCCCATCATGGGCAGGTAGTCGGTGCCCATCTGGAAGATGTGGTGCGAGAACGTGGGGCGGCTCGCGTTGATGATCTCGGTGTAGAGCTTCGCGCGATCGTCTTCGCTCTTCACGGCGTCGCACGAGTCGAGGTTCGAGCCCTCGAGCGAGCAGGTGAGCGCGCTGGCGTTCATGCCGCCGATGGCGGTCGCGAGCGGCGAGGCGTTCTTGTGCGTGCTCTTGAGGTCGCCGTCGAAGCCCTGGGTGACGCGAGAGACGGCTCCGCCGAGGACCATTTCCTGCTCCATGTGGATCATGCCGACGGCGTCCCACAGGCCCTTCACGGCGTCGTTGAACGGCTCTTCCCAGTCGTCTTCGAGCGTGTCTTCGGCGTCGCCCGCATCCGAGAAGTACTGGCCCATCTGAATGAAGGCCGGAGCGATGTGATCGCAGCACGAGCTGCCCCACGTGGCGATGCACATCGCGAGCTCGAGGAAGCCCTCGACCATCATGGCGATGGCGCCGGCGCGCAACAGCTGGGGCGACATGCTGGCGACCGCGTAGAAGCCGTGCAGCGAGGCGATGGTGACGAAGGCGGCGGCGCTCGCCCGGTTCGAGTACGCGAGGTAGTTGAAGGCGCGGGCCTCGACGGTCGCCATCGAGAACGCCTGGGCGTCGGTGTAGTTCTGGAGGCGGATCTTCTCGTGCACCACGTTGGTGAGGTTGAACGAGATGACCATCATCACGGCCATGAAGAAGAGCGAGACGCACGCGAGCGGCAGCACCTGGCCGCGCCTCGCTCCCGACCGGCGGTTCTTGCGCGAGCGGGCCATCAGTCGTCTGCATCCTCGACCGGGTCGTCCTGGTCGACGTCGTCGTTGACCACGCCACCGCTCGAGCCGCCGCCGCCGGAGCCCTCGCCCTTCTTCGGGAAGCGGATGACGCACTCGTTCTTCTGGGGCAGCTCGTGGCCGGTGTGATCGGGGAAGAGGCTCGACTGCATGCGCATGATGAAGTTCGCGCGAATGGGGAAGACGTACATGCCGCCGCTCGCGAGGCCGTCGTACTTCTCGGCCATCTTCTGCTGCTGCGAGACCTGCGGGTCCTGCTTGCCGAGGCGGAAGGTCCACATCAGGTTGGCGCGCTCCTGCCCCATGAACATGCGGTAGAGGATCATGTCCGCGAAGGGGATGATCATCCGGTAGTTGTAGGTGACCTGGATGACGAGGCGGCCCTTGTCGAAGTCCTTCCAGCCCTGCTCGCCCGGCGGGCTGTTGTTCCGCATCTCGGCGCTCGAGATGACGCCCTCGGCGTCGAAGTCGAGCTCGTCGCCGCCGCTGCCCAGCAGCTCTTTGTTGGGGCTGCAGACGGTGATCTCGACGTACTTCATGTTGGCGTCTTCGGGCATCTGGTTCGACTTCACCCGCGCGAACGAGCTCACGAAGTCGCCGGCGCTCGCCGTGTGAGAGACGAAGTGCTCGCCGCTGGGGCCGATGCGCGCGGTGATGGTGGGGAGCACGACGGCGAGCGCGGCGCGCTCCATGCGCTCGTGATCGACGCTGGTCAGCGCGCCGACGCGCACCGCCTTGTAGGCGGCGTACTTGGTGAGCAGCCGCGCCTGGTGCATGAGCGAGAGCTGCAGGCTGCCCATGATGACGAACATGAACAGCGGCATCACGAGGGCCGACTCGATCATGGCCTGGCCGCTGTCGCGCCCCTGTCGCACGGAGCGCGTGAGTAGGCGGGCTGGGGTCGAGAGAGCCATCGGGTAAGTGGACGATTTCAGGGCGCTGCGGAACCGGCGTGAGGGTCTTCCCATTATCGTCTGGAAGCAGGCCTCCGTGCCTGATTGCGGCACAGTGACGGATACGCAGTGTCCGAAAAGTCTACAGGCCTCCGACCTCTTCCATGAGCTCGCGCGCCAGGGCGTGGCAGCGGTGCTCGCGGGTCGGGAAGTAGCGGAGCATGTCTTCGGCGGTCGTGCGGGCCTTCTTGCGGTCTGGCCTCTTCTGCGACATCGCCTTCTGGTACTCGAGGAGCATCATGCTGCAGCGCTTGTCGAGCAGCAGGGCCAGCTCGCGCTGCTGCTGGCGGGCGACGATGTAGAGCTCGTCGGGGCGGGAGGCCATCGACTCCATCTTGAGCCAGGCGTCGCGGTAGCCCTTCCAGGCCTTGAAGAGGTTGTCGGGGCCGATGTCGCGCTGCTCGTAGAACTTCTCGGAGCGGCGGAAGTCTTCTTTCACCTCGTTGATGAGCTCGTCCTGGCTCATGTCGGGGATGGCGATGAGCTCGATCCACAAATTCCAGACGCGCCAGGGGTCGTCACCGGGAGGGTTGCGCGTGTTGTCGAACGTGAGGTTGTTGAGCTCGTTCTTCTTGATCTGCTGCGCGGGGATGACGAGCTCGAGCTCGCGGTTCTGCGTGTCGAGGGTGTCGGGCGGCACGAAGCCGAGATCGAAGCCGTTGACGGTCACGGCGACCTCGTCTTTCGAGATGTCCTTCGCCATGTAGTGCAGCACGCCGACGATGCGCGTCGGCGAGACCGCGGTGAAGGCGAAGATCTTCATGTCGGGCCGCTCGAACGTCACGCCGTCGCCGAGGCCGAAGCTGTGCTGAATCGCGGCGCCGCCGCCGGCGATCTCGTTCGGCTCGGGGCCCGCGCTCTGCTTCTTCTTCGGCATCAGCGTGGTGACGACGAGCGCGGCGATGCCGAGCACGAACAGCGTGCTGAACGCGCCGATCGCGATTCGGGCGGGGAGCTTGAGCTCGCCCCACAGGTACCCCAGACGGCCGCCGACCGACTTGTTCGCCTGGCGGCGCATGCGCAGCTTGTCGGCCGCGGTCATCTCGTCGGCGTCGCCGTCGTCGTTCGCCCCGCCGCCCCCGCGCCGCACGAGCGCGGGCGGCACCGCCAGCTCGGCGGTGAAGTTCTCGGCCGGCTCGACGGCCTCGGGCTCTTTCTTCGCCAGGGCCTTGGCGGGCTGAAGCGTCTCGTCGTCCTTCGGAGGCGGCTTCATCTCCCGCGACGGCCGCGCGCGCTGCGGGGCCATCGTCTCGTCCTGCTGAATCTGGCCCGACCTGCGCGAGGTGCGCCGCTCGCGCTCGGGGTCGAAGCCCTTGGGGACGACGGGCGGCCGCAGGTCGGTCGCGTTGGGGTCGAAGGCGGGGGTCTCGGCGGTGTGGTCGCCGGTGCTCTCGCCGGTGGTCTCGCCGGTCTGGTCCTGGTCGAGCGCCGGCTTCAGCATCGTCTGATCGGCGAAGGCGATCTCTTCGCTCGGCGGCTTGAGGAGCGTCTCGTCGGCGAGAGAGAACGTGAACTCGACGTCGCCGATGGTGATGCGGTCGCCGTTCTTCAGCTCGCGCGCGGCGTTGATGATGGCGTTGTTCACCTTGGTGCCGTTCGCGCTCTTCAGGTCTTCGACGAAGTAGCGCTTGCCCTTCATGAAGACGCGCGCGTGGCTGCGCGAGGCGCCCGAGTCTTTGACGACGATGTCGTTGTCGGCCGTGCGCCCGAGGCGAGCCTCGTTCGTGTCGAAGGGGAACTCGGCTCCGGCTCCGGCTCCCTTGCTGACTTTCAGAGTGAACGGCACGGGCGCTCACATTTCCTCTCAACTCCGCGTGCTAAGCAAGAGAACCCATGCCCATGCGTGCGACGCTCGGTGGTCTGACGTGTCAGGTGTTCGCTGAGAGCGAGGCGGGTAAGCCTCGAGGCGCGGTCGTGCTGTGCCACGGCTTCGGAGCCGCCGGCGACGATCTCGTGCCGCTCTACGGCGAGCTCGTGCACATGCGGCCGGAGCTCGCGAAGCAGCGCTTCATCTTCCCCGAGGCGCCGCTGTCGGTGGGGCCGGGCTCGCGCGCGTGGTGGATGATCGACATGACAGGCCTCGAGCTGATGCAGCAAGGCGACCTGAAGGCGCTGCGCGAGTTCAGGAAGAGCGAGCCGGCGGGGCTGCCGCAGGCGCGGACGATGCTGCGCAAGCTGGTCGACGAGGTGAGCGCCCAGACGAAGCTGCCGATCTCCAAGATCTCGCTGGGCGGCTTCAGCCAGGGCGCGATGATCACGACCGACGTCACCCTGCGACTGGAGGAAGCGCCCCGCTGCCTCGCCATCTTGAGCGGCACGCTGCTCATGGAAGACGTGTGGCGGCAGAAGGCGAAGGCGCGGGCCGGGCTGCGCGTCCTGCAGTCGCACGGCACCGAAGATCCGCTGCTCGGCTTCACCTCCGCCGAGTGGCTCCGTGACCTGCTGACCGAGGCGGGCCTCAAGGTCGACTTCGTCCCGTTTCGCGGGGGGCACACCATCCCCCTGAATGTGCTGGAGAAATTATCTGCGCTGCTGGACGACACTTCCAAGCGCTGAGCACGAAAATACCCACATGCTGCGACCTCTGCTCACCCTGCTGGCCCTGGGCGGGCTGGGCTGTGTCGGCGAGGCGGAGTTCCAGCTCGCACCCGGCCAGGCGATGGAGCCCGAGCCGGCGCTGCCGGACGCAAGCCGCCCCGTTCAGGTCGGCACGTTCGAGGGCCTGTCGGAGGGCCTACCGGCGGCGAAGCTCGGCGGCACCGCCCAGTTCGACGGAGCGCTCTACGCGGTCGCCGGCACCGGCCTCTACAAGCTGAGCACCGGCAGCCGCCGCTGGGAGACCGTGGAGCTGAACGCGACGGCGACGTCGGTCGCGCGCATCGACACCGCGCTGTGGGTGACGGCCTCGGACGGAGCGCGGCTGTACAAGCTGGCGCTGGGCGACGACCGGTTCACGCCGGTGGCGACGGCGCCGGCGGCCCCGGCGTACGCGCTGCTCAAGAAGGGCTCGGTGGTGCTGCTCGCGACGGCCTCGGGCCTGATGGCGTCGGCCGACCGCGGCGCGACGTGGGTGACGAAGACGGTGGAGGCTCCGTTCAACGGGCCGGTGGCGCTGGTGGCGTCGCCGGCGGCGCTGCGCACGTTCGCCCTGGCGGGCACGGTGCTGTGGCACTCGGACGACTCGGGCGCGACGTGGAGCACGGGGCTCATCGGCGGCGAGGTGAAGGCGATCAGCGCCGAGGCCGAGTTCGCGCTGGTGCAGACGTCGGCGGGCACGCTGCGCAGCGAGAACTACGGCAACACGTTTCGCCCGCTCGATCTCGGCGCGACGGCGCAGTCGTTCGCGGCGAGCGGCACGCGAGCGTACGCGGGCACGATGATGGGCATGCGCGTCAGCGACGACAGCGGCAAGACGTGGCGCGACTCGAGCAACGGGCTGCCGGCCGGCGCGCCGGTGCTGCAGCTGTTCCTCGCGGGCGGCACGCTGGTGGCCTCGACGGGGCAGGCGGTCTACGTCGCGCAGCTGAAGTGAGGGGCCGCGCTGGTAGGGTCGGCCGCATGCCCCCACCGCACGCGCGCGTCACCGCGATGCCCGAGCTCAAGCGCATGCTCGACCGGTCGGAGGCCGGCGAGAAGCTCTCGGGCGAGGAAATGTCGTTTCGGCAGGGCAGCGCCGAGATGGACTACTTCATGGCGCGCAACGGGCTGCGAGACGGGGAGCAGCTCCGGCACGGCCTCAGCCACCTCGCGAGCCTGCTCGGGTTCGACGCGGCGCACCCCGAGTGGAACTCGCTGCTCGAGCGCTACGCACAGCAGCACGGCGGAGATCTCGAGGAGCTGATCCCGGCCGGCGAGCAGCGCTACTTCGCGTACGAGGCGCTGCGGGCGTGGTGCCAGCAGCGCCGGGGTGAGCTCGAGCCCGCAGTGCGGCTCCTCAACGCGGTGACGAACGCGAAGCCCGACTCCAACTACCTCGAGGCGTGGGGCCTGCCGTGGGTCGAGGCAGGCTTCGAGAGGCTCTCGCACGAGGCCGTGCTGTTCTTCGCGATGGGCGCGCTGAACCGCTACCCAGAGAGCCGGGAGGCGACCCGGCTGCAGCTCGAGCGCATGGGGAGGTTCGCGCGGATCGCCGCGCGGCTCGCGGAGAAGTCGGCTCCGTCGCCGCAGCTCGACATGGCGCTCGCCGGGCTGCACCGGAAAGCGGGGCTGTTCGAGCAGGGGCTCGCGTTTGCGCGCGCAGCGCTGAAGCGGCAGCCGAGCTGGCACGCGCACGTGGCGCTGGGGCTGATGCTGCGCAGCGGCGGGAAGGCGGCGGAGGCCGAAGCGGCGTTCCTCGCGGCCGCCGCCGCCGACCCGAGCGACGTCTCGGCGTTCCTCGAGCTCGGCGACACCTGGTTCAACCTCGACGAGTGGAAGAAGGCGGCGAAAGGCTACGAGGGAGCGCTGAAGCGCGAGCGAGACAACGCGTGGGCGAAGGCGTCGCTCGAGTGGTGCCACTCGCCGCCGGCCGACGACTCCGAGCTGCCGGAGAAGCTCGTGGCGCTGGCGCGGAAGGGCAACGGCCGGGCGCGCGCGCTGTGCAGCCGGTTCAGCTGGTACTGGGGCGTGCTGCCGTACCCGAGCGAAGCGATCACGAACGCGATCGGCGGCGCCCTCGAGAAAGGCGACAAGATCGACGCGCTCGCAGCGACCGACGTCGAGAGCCCGAGCAACCTGCTCGTGTACCCGCTGCTCGGTCACGCGCCGCTAAAGGTGACGTGGGGCAACGTGGCGAAGCCCGACCCGCGCGAGCCGGTGGAGCCGATCGCGTTCACGCTGTGGCGCCGCGAGGGCGAGCTGCTGGTCCCCGCGCTGCGCGCGCCGCCGCGCTCGGTGCAGCAGCAGATCGCGGAGCTCGCGACGGGCCGCTACGAGCCGGGGCTGCAGTGGGGCCGCTCGAGCCGGCTGGCGCACGAGCTCGGGCCAGGCGCGGTCGAGCCGCTGCTCGCCTGCGTCGTGCACCCGCCGCCCGTGCCGGCGGGCGCGGAGCCCATCATGTGGATTGTGCGCTGCCAGCACGCGGTCGCGTCGACGCTCGCCCACCTCGACGGCGGCTGGGAAGACAGCGTCCGCCGCAAGGCGCTCTTCTCGCTGCTGCTGGGGCCGCGAGACTGGTCGACCGAGGCGGCGATCGTTGCGCTCGCGCGTCTCGCCGACGACGTGCCGTGGATCGCGCTCGACGTGCACGCGGCGTTCTCGAAGCTCGACGCCGCGCGCGCCGACCGCGGCGGCTGCGCACACGAGTACGCGCTACTGCGCTTCTGGTCGGGGCTGCCCTGCCTGTTCGATGCCGAGCGCGACGCGCTGCGCGCGCGCCTCGACGCCCTCACGGCTTCTCGTTGACGCCGGTCTCTTCCTGCTGCTGCTTGGGGTTCGTGCGCCACTCGAAGTCCTTCGGGACCTTGCCGCCGCCGCGCTTGCCGCTCGTCCACTCGTGGGTGTGGTGGAACGCGTCGGTCTGCCGCTGCTGATCGGGCTTGTAGGGCACCGGGAGCTTGTTCGAATCGCTGGCCATGGCCGCCTAAGCTGTCACGCATGAGCGGCGCGCTCAAGCAGCGCATTCAGAGCTTCGACTGGCTCCGCGGAGTCGCCGTGCTCTTCATGATCCAGTGCCACACGATCATGTTCCTGCTCGACCCGGCGCTCAAGGCCTCGTGGCCGTACCAGACGCTGCTGAAGCTCGACGGGCTGGTGGCTCCGTCGTTCATCTTCTCGGCGGGCTTCTCGCTGGCGCTGGTGCAGGTGCGCAGCGCCTCGGCGCCGGGGCCGCGCTGGCCGCGCGTGCGCAAGACGCTGCGCCGGCTCTTCGAGGTGCTCGCCGTCGCGACGCTGGTGAACTGGTGCTGGTTCCCGGTGTTCCGGGAGCCGAAGTACCTGTTGCGCATCGACATCCTCCACTGCATCGGGCTGTCGCTGCTCGTCGCGCTGCCGGTGATGACGCTGCTGGCGCCGAGGCCGCGCGCGCTGCGCTGGGTGACGCTGGGGCTCGCGGCCGCGGTGTTCGCGGCGACGCCGTGGCTGCGCGACGTGCGCGGCTGGCCGGCGCTGTTCGTGAACCAGCAGCGCGTGCTCGACGCGAACACGGCCGCGCAGTTCCCGCTCTTCCCGTGGGCAGGCTACGTCTACCTGGGGGCGTCCGCCGGAGCGACCGCGGCGCTCGGAGATCTGCGCGGCCTCGTGCGGTGGATCGTCATGCTGCTCGTGCTGGGGCTCACGTTCTGGCAGGGCCTCGCGCTGGATCACCCGCAGCGCGTGTTCTGGGTGATGACGTTCGTGCTCGCGTTTCTCGCGCTGGAGTACCGGCTCGCGAAGGTGACGGACACTGCGCCCTTTCGCGTGGTGACGGCGCTCGGCACGAGCTCGCTCGCCGCCTACTTCCTGCACGAGGTGATGCTGTTCTACGGCATGTGGTGGGCGTTCGCAGGCGCGATTCTGCTCGCGTGGCGGCTGCCGGCGCGTTGGGCGCTGGCGGTGCTGGCGCTGGCTCCCGTCGTGGCGTGGCAGGCGATCGGCCGGGGCGTGCGCGGCGTCGCGATGGCCGACTTCTTCCGCGACCGCGCGGGCTGGGCCGAGTACGGGGGGCTGCTCCTGCTCATGCTGGGCGCCACCTACGGGCTCGTGCTGGTGGTCGACCGGCTCTACAAGCGCCTCGACGCCGAGCCGTGGCTTCCGGCACGCCGGGGCTTAACGCCCCACCCCACCGCGCGGTAGAAGCGCAGGCCGATGGGGGCCTCACCGGGCACGGATCACGATCTCAGCGGTCTGCTGGCGCTGGAGCACCGCGCGCTCCAGCGGAGCGCCGAAGGCCACGACCTGAAGGCGGTGCTCGACGAGCTGCTGCGCGGCATCGAGGGGCTCTTGCCGGGCGCGCTCGCGTCAGTGCTCGTGGTCGACGACACGAAGAGCGGGCTGGTCAGCGGGGCGGCGCCGTCGCTTCCGGCCGAGTTCCTCGCCGCGATCGAGCCGGTGCCGATCGGCGAGGGCAAGGGCTCGTGCGGCACGGCGGCGGCGCGACGCGAGCTCGTCACGGTCGCCGACATCATCACCGACCCGCTGTGGAAGGGGTACGAGACCCTCGCCGAGCGGCACGGCCTCAAGGCGTGCTGGTCGCTGCCGTTCTTCGACGCGCGCGGCGAGCTGCTCGGCACGTTCGCCGTCTATTACAGCGCGCCGCGGGCGCCGAGCCCTGCCGAGCTGGGGCTCTTTCGCGCCGCGGAGCGCAGCGTCGCGCTGCTGGTCGAGCGGAGCCGGCTGTGGAGCGAGGTGCAGATCTCTCGCGCGAGCTACGAGGCCATCTTCCGCGGCACCGCAGAGGCCGTCATCGTCATCGACGCCGAGGGCAGGTTCGTCGAAGCGAACGCGGCCGCGGCCGAGCTCACCGGCTACACCGTCGAAGAGCTCAAGCGCCTGCGCGTCGGGGCGCTCGCGCCGAGCCTCGAGCACCTGCCGACGGGCTGGCCGAACCGCGAGGCGCCGGCCGGCTGGAGAGGCGACGCCACGCTGAAGCGCAAAGACGGCGTGCACGTGCCGGTCGAGACGCGCCTCACGCGGGCCGAGCTGGCGACGGGGCCGCTCTACATCTCGTCGATGCGCGACGCGGTGGAGCGGCGCGCGCTGGACGAGCTGCGGCAGGACTTCATCAACGTCATCGCGCACGAGATGCGCAACCCGGTCAGCGGCATCGGGCTCGCCGCGCAGCTGATGCGGCGCAAGGCGGGCAAGGAGCTCGAGCCGGCGCTCGACCGCATCGTGCGCCAGACCCGGCAGCTCGACCGGCTCGTGGGCGACCTGCTCGACGCGCACCAGCTCGACACGGGCAAGCTGAAGCTCGAGCTGGCGGACACCGACCTCGTGTCGATCGCGTGCACGTGCATCGACGAGCTCGCGGACGCAGAGCAGCGGGCGAAGCTCGAGGCGCCGCCGGGGCTCGTCGGCCGGTGGGACGCCGACCGCATCTGCCAGGTGCTGCGGAACCTGATCGCGAACGCGTTCAAGTACGGCAACCGCAGCGAGGTGACGCTGGCGATCGAGGCGATCGAAGGGGCGGCGCGCGTGAGCGTCACCGATCGCGGGCCGGGCATCTCGCCGGAGGCGCTGCCGTTCGTTTTCGATCGGTACTACCGCGCGCCAGGCGCGTCGCGGCGCATGCGCGGCTTCGGGGTCGGCCTGTACATCTGCAAGCAGCTCGTCGAGGCGCACGGCGGCGCCATCGCCGTGAACTCGAGGCCCGGCGAGGGCGCCACGTTCAGCTTCACGCTGCCGCGCGCGACATGAAGGGGCGGCTCGGTTTGCGCCCGGGACGCTCGCACGCGTAGAGGGGCGGCATGAGCTTGCGCTTCGCAGTGGGGGCCCTGATGTTCTGCACGACCGCGTGCTTTCAGCCCGTGGTGGCGCAGCCGTGCGCGGCGATGAACTGTCCCGACGGCTGCTGCGACACCGAGGGCCGGTGCCGCACCCCGACGGCCGACTCGTGCGGCACGAGCGGCTCGGCGTGTCAGAGGTGCGCGGCGGGCAAGGGCTGCGTGCTGGGAGCGTGCGTCGACGGAGCGGGCGGCAGCGGGGGCACTGCGGGCGGCAGCGGGGCGACCGCGGGTGGGAGCGGCGCGACGGCGGGCGGCAGCGGAGCGACGGCCGGCGGCAGCGGGCGGGCGGGCGGGAGCGGAGGCACGGCAGGTGGCGGCAGCCCGCTGAAGCCGAACGTGATGATCCTGCTCGACAAGTCGGGCTCGATGGCGGCGCCGCTGCCGGGGGGCACCGGCTGCGCGACGTGCCAGTTCCCGACCTGCCCCGAGGCGACCTGCCCGACGCGCATGGGCCAGGTGCGCGCGGGCCTGAACACGTTCCTCACGCAGACGCAGTGGGGGCTGCGCGTGGGCCTGACGATCTACCCGGCGGACACCGTGTGCACGCCCGCGGGGGCGGCGCAGGTGCTCTCGCGCATCAACCCGCCGAGCGACTCGCAGACGGATCTGCAGACGCTCGCGCTGCGCGCCAACGGCTTCGTCCAGATGCAGACGGTCGGCGGGGGAACTCCGACGGGGCCCTCGATCGCGTTCGCCGGCACGGTCTCGGACCTCAACGACGCTCAGCGCGACGACTGGGTCGTCGTCATCACCGACGGCCTGCCGAACTGCAACCCGAACAACCCGAACACGTGCACGAACATGGCGGCATGCAAGTGCACGCTGGTCAACTCGATGGGCATGCCGTCGTGCGCGGCCGGGGCGAACGACGCGATGTTCTGCGTGAGAGGCTGCCTCGACGAGACCGGCACGGTGGGCGCGATCACCGAGCTGCGGGCGCGCGGAGTGGGCACCATCATGATCGGCCTCGGGCCGGACTTCGGCACGGCCGGGAGCGACGGCTTCAACCTGCTCTCGCGCACCTCGATCGCCGGCGGGTACACGCGCATGTGCCCGAACGGCACCGGCTGCTCGGCGGGAGACACCTGCGATGCGAGCTTCCGCTGCGGGCGTTCGTTCTACCAGGCGTCGTCGGCGAACGAGCTCGCGGCGGCGCTGCAGGACATTCACCGCACGCTCGGCCGCTAGTACGACCACCGACCACCGACCACCGACGTCCTACACGAATTCCTGGAAGCGCTGTTTGTCGGTCGCCTTGTGGAAGGCCTCTTCGCCGTCGATGCGCTTCGCCTTCGCGAGCGCGTAGAGCGCGTCGTCCATCGCCTGCATGCCCTGCGCCTTCCCCGACTGGATGATGGAGTGGATCATCGGCGTGTTGCCCTCGCGGATGACGTTGGGCAGGCCCGGGGTCCGCATGAGGATCTCGTTCACCGCGACGCGGCCCTTGCCGTCGGCGGTGCGGAGCAGCAGCTGCGACACGATGCCGGCCAGCGACTCGCTCAGCATCGTGCGCACCTGCCCCTGCTGATCGGTGGGAAACGCGTCGATGAGCCGGTCGATCGTCTTCGGGGCGTTGTTCGTGTGCAGCGTGCCGAACACGAGCACGCCCATCTCGGCGGCGGTGATCGCGAGGCCGATCGTCTCCATGTCGCGCATCTCGCCGACGAGGATGACGCCGGGGTCCTGGCGGATCGCGGCGCGCAGCGCGGTCGCGAAGCTCTCGGTGTCCTGCCCCACCTCGCGCTGCGAGATGGTGCACGACTTGTTCGGGTGCACGAACTCGACCGGGTCTTCGATGGTCACGACGTGCTTGCTGTACTTCGTGTTGATGAGATCGATGATGCCCGCGAGCGTCGTCGACTTGCCGGAGCCCGTCGGGCCGGTCACGAGCACGAGCCCCTGCTCGAGGTCCGCGAACGTGGCGATGGCCGGCGGCATCTTGAGCTCGGCGAGCGTCTTGATCTTCTCGGGAATGATGCGGAAGACGGCGGCGGCGCCGCGCTCCTGGAAGAGGTAGTTCGAGCGGAAGCGGGCGACGCCGGGCAGCGCGTAGGCGAAGTCGAGGTCGAGGTTCTTCTCGAAGTGGGCCCACTGCTCGGGGCTGGCGAGCTCCTTCAGGTGGGCCTTCAGCGAGGCATCGGTGAACGCGGGCCAGCCCGCGATCGGCTTCATCTCGCCGTGCACGCGCGTGTGCGGCACGAGGCCGGCGCCGAGGTGCAGGTCGGAGCCGCCGGTGTCCTTCAGGTGCTTGAACAGCGCGTCGAGCTTCGCCATGGGCTCCTAGAACCTCTTCGGGTCGTCGCCGTACCGGCGGGCCGTCTCTCTCGTGATCGTGCCGGCCTTGACGAGCTCGGCGAGCGAGTCGTCGAGCAGCGTCATGCCCTCGGAGCGGCCGGTCTGCATCACGCTGCGGATCTGAAACGTCTTCTCGTCGCGGATGAGGTTCGACACCGACGGCTTCACGAACAGCACCTCGAGCGCGGGCACCCGGCGGCTGCCGTCGGCCGTCGGCACGAGGCGCTGCGAGACGATCGCCTTCAGCGACTCGCTGACCATCGCGCGGATCTGAGACTGCTGCTTCGGCGGGAAGACGTCGAGGATGCGGTTGATGGTGCGGATCGCCGAGTTCGTGTGCAGCGTGCCGAGCACCAGGTGGCCGGTCTCGGCCGCGGTGATGGCGAGCGCGATGGTCTCGAGATCGCGCAGCTCGCCGATCACGATGACGTCGGGATCTTCGCGGAGCGCCGCGCGCAGCGCGTTCGCGAACGACAGCGTGTGCTTGCCGGCCTGGCGCTGGTTCACGACGCACTGCTTCGACGGGTGCACGAACTCGATCGGGTCTTCGACCGTGATGATGTGCTCCTTGCGCGTCGCGTTCACGAGGTCGACGAGCGCGGCGAGCGTCGAGCTCTTGCCGCAGCCGGCCGGGCCGGTGATGAGCACGAGGCCCTGGTGCCACTGCGTCATGCGCTCGAGGATCTTCGGCAGGCCGAGCGACGCGAGCGACGGCGGCTGCGGGGGAATCGGGCGGAACACCCCGTCCCAGCCGCGCTGCTGGCGGTAGATGTTCGCGCGGAAGCGGCCCATCGGCAGCTGCAGGGCCAGGTCGAGATCGTCGTGCTCCTCGAGCGCCGCGCGCTGCTCCGGGCTCAGCGCCGAGAACAGCAGACTCTGCGTGGCCTGTGGGTCGAGCACGCCCGTTCTCAGCTCGCGCAGCGTGCCGCCGACGCGCATCTGCAGCGCGGCCCCGGCGTGGACGTGCACGTCGCTGGCTCGGGCTTCGACCGCGCGCGTGAGGATCTGCTCGAGCGTGGGGAGCTGATCGGCGGGGAGCTTCTGGATGCGCGCGGCCCCCGGCTGGGAAGGGGAAGGCGAAGCGGCTGGGGAAGGGGCTTGGGCTTGCGCCTGGGCTGGGGTCGCTGCTTGCGCGGTGCCCGTGCGCCTCGCCATCTGCTCCTGCGCGTTCAGCAGCCAGGTGAGCTGCTCCCGGTTGATGAGCTCCATCTCGAGCAGGACCTCGCCCAGCTTCGGCTTCGGCTCGGGCATCGAGGCCTGGCGGGCGACCGCTTCCTGAAGGCCTTCGGCGGTGACGAGCTTGTAGTGAATCGCGATGCGGCCCAGCAGCGAGGCCTCGGCGGCGTTCGACATGCGTGGCGGCGCAGCTTACCCAAAAAAGTTGCACACCCCGGACCACACGAGGGTGAGGCTCGGCATGAAGAGGTGTCTGCCGGTCTTGCTGTCCGCCGCGCTTGCGGCCTGCGGCCCCGGTACGTCGGACCCGATGCTGCAGCAGCAGCCGCCCGTGGCTCTGGCGCGCAAGGCGCAGCAGGGCCTCGAGTGCGGCGTCGCGAAGAACGACGACGGCTCGTGGACGAAGGCGAACGTGCTCGTGCAGTCGAACGGGCCCAGCGACCGCACCGACCTCCTGCTCTGGTTCGGAGAGCACACGACGAGCCCGCTCGAGGGCTGCACCCCCGTCGAGGGCCTCGCGGTCGAGCTGTGGCGCTGCCAGACCTCCGCCGCGCCGAGCGCCAGGCCCATCGACCCCGGCGTCATCGAGGTGACGACCCGCGGGATGACGCTGAAGACCGAAGGCGCCAACGACGCCGCGAGCGTGCCCGGCACGATGCGCGCGGGCGACGAGGTCAGGTTCACCGCCGCCGGCAAGGAGCTGGCCGCGTTCAGCGGCACGGTGCCCGCGCCCGGAATGCCGGTGCTCATGACGGTGCCGGCGATGGTGCGCCGCGGCTCCGAGCTGGGCCTGAGCTGGAGCGGCGCCGACGGCGCGCGCGTGCGCCTCGGGGCGGGGCGCACCGAGCTGTGGGCGCTGGTGCCTCCGGGGAGCTCGAGCCTCACCCTGCCCGCCTCGGTGCTCGACGACCTGGAGCGCGGCACGGCCTGGTTCGAGGTGGCGGGCTACCGCGCGCGCGAAGTGATGGCCGGCAGCGCGGCAGTCTGCCTGGTGGCGGCGCAGCAGCCCGTCTACCGGACGTTCACGCTGGGGAACTGATCTCCGACGGTGGTTGGTGGTCGGTGGTCGGTGGTTGGACGACTTCGAACGTTTCTTCACAGGCGCCCGGGACTGCGGAGCGTTACGCTGCGGTGACGCGCCGATGGCCACGAAGGAAGACCCGAAAAAGAAGAAGCCGCCCTTCAAGGTCACCTTCGGCCGCATCATCTCGCTCGCGAAGCCGGAGGCCGGCAAGCTCGCGCTCGCGACCGTGTTCCTCTTCATGGCGGCGGGCGCGACGCTGATCTTCCCGCAGGGCATTCGCATGGTGCTCGACGAGGCCCTCGAGAGCGGCGACGCCGCGCGCATCAACCAGCTCGCGCTCCAGGCCGTGGTCGTGTTCGCGGTGATGGGCGTCGCGATGGCCTTGCGCTACTACCTGTTCATGACGGTCGGAGAGCGCGTGGTGACGCGGCTGCGCGCGCGGCTGTTCAAGACGCTGATGGACCAGGAGATCGGCTTCTTCGACGGCCAGAAGACCGGCGATCTCATCAGCCGCCTCGCGAGCGACACCGCGGTGCTGCAGACGTCGGTGTCGGCGAACATCTCGATGGGCCTGCGCAGCCTGACGGTCGCGGCCGGCACGCTGGTGATGCTGTTCTTCACCTCGAAGGTCCTCACCGGGCTGATGCTCGCCGTGGTGCCGCCGGTCGCGCTCGGCGCGGTCGCGTACGGGCGGCGCGTGCGCAAGCTCTCGAAAGAGACGCAGGACGCGCTCGCGAAGGCGAGCTCGGTCGCCGAAGAGTCGCTCTCGGGAATCCGCACGGTGCGCAGCTTCGACGCCGAGCGCAAAGAGGCCGAGAAGTACGGGCAGGCCGTCGAAGAGTCGTTCGACCTCGCGCGGAAGCGCACGTTCATGGGCGCGACTTTCATGGGCGCCGCGTCGTTCGCCGCGTACGGCGCCGCCGCGCTGGTGTTCTGGTACGGCGGCACGCAGGTGATCCACGGCGAGCTCACGAAGGGCTCGCTCGTCGTGTTCCTCATCTACACGATGCAGATGGCGTTCTCGCTCGGCGCCCTGTCCGAGCTGTGGCCCGCGTACAACGCGTCGGCCGGCGCGGCGGAGCGCATCTTCGAGCTGCTCGACCGCAAGCCGTCGATTCCGTCGGAGGGCGGCCTCAAGCCCGCGCGCATCGACGGCCACGTGAAGTGGAGCCACGTCGAGTTCCACTACCCTTCTCGCGCCGACATGCCGGTGCTCCGCGGCTTCGACCTCGAGCTCAAGCCCGGCGAGGTGGTGGCGCTGGTCGGGCCGTCGGGCGCCGGCAAGTCGACGATCGCGTCGCTCTTGTACAGGCTGTACGACCCGGTGAAGGGCGACGTGATGCTCGACGGCAAGCGGCTGCAGGAGCTCGACCCGCACTGGCTGCGCCGGCAGATCGGGGTGGTCGCTCAGGAGCCGCTGCTCTTCTCGACGTCGGTGGCCGAGAACATCCGCTACGGGAGGCCCGAGGCGACGCTCGACGAGGTGATCGCGGCCGCGAAGCTGGCGAACGCTCACGCGTTCGTGACCGCGTTTCCCGAAGGGTACGAGACGCTGGTGGGCGAGCGCGGCGTGCAGCTGTCGGGCGGGCAGAAGCAGCGCGTCGCGATCGCGCGCGCCTTGCTGAAGGACCCGAAGCTGCTCATTCTCGACGAGGCGACGAGCGCGCTCGACGCCGAGAGCGAGCACCTGGTGCGCGAGGCGCTCGAGCGCCTGATGCAGGGCCGCACGACGCTGGTGATCGCGCACCGGCTGTCGACGGTGAAAGACGCCGACCGCGTCGTGGTGCTCGATGCGGGGCGCGTGGCGCAGGTCGGGAGCCACGACGCGCTGGTGGCGCAAGAGGGCATCTACCGGCGCCTGGTCGAGCGGCAGTTCGCGGCGGCCTGATCCCCCTGAAGTATTGCTTGTGCGGCGCGCCCGCGTCGTCTCCAATCGCGGCACGCATGGTCTTCGGTTTCCTGAGCGGCGACAAGTCGCCCGCCGGCAGGTTGGCTGCGGGGAAGTACAAGGAAGAAGAGAAGGCGCAGCTCCTCGTGCAGCTCGCGCAGTCTCCTCCGTCGCCGGAGGAGCTGATCCCGCTGCTGACGCTCGAGGACACCGCGATCAACGGCCGCGCGGCGCAGCTGTTCCTCGCGCGCCCGGACCCGGGCGCCGTCAAGGCGTTGCTCGACGATCTGCTCGAGCGTACGCAGGGCGTGAGCCACGGGCTGAAGGTGCTGCAGAAGTCGCGCGACGACCTCGTGGTGCGCGCCGTCGAGCTGCAGCTCGCCCAGCCGCGGCCCGACCTCGTGCGGCGGCTGTGGGAGCTGATCCTCGAGCTCCAGCCGTCGGTGTCCGACCAGTACCTCGAGCGCGCGCTGCAGGAAGCGCCGGGCCCGCAGCGCATCGCGAGCCTGCGCCGGCTGGTGAAGGCGCGCGGCGCCGAGGCGATGCGCGCGACGCTGATCGACGCGAGCAGCAACCGCGAGGCGATGGTGCGCAAGGAGGCCGTCGGCCTGCTCGCGAACATGCCCGGGGAAGACGTCTTCGGCGTCATGCTCGAGCGCCTCAGCACCGACGACTCGAAAGAGATTCGCGACTTCGCGGGCCGCTACCTGCAGCAGTACATCTCGAAGGCGCCGCCCGAGGTGAAGCCGCGCGTGCTCGGCCGGCTGCTGCTGGCCGGCGAGCCCGAGCAGCGCAAGCAGCTCGTGCAGAGCATGTTCGCGCAGGGCAAGCCCGACGAGCTGCTCCTCGGCGTGCTCACGTTCTGCAAGACGCTCACCGGCCAGCAGCACAAGACGGTGATGGAGGCGCTGAAGAGCGTCGGCGACCCGCTGCTGCAGGCGGCGGTCGCGCTGTGCAAGAGCGCCGACAGCGACATTCGCATCCAGGCGGTCTACCTGCTCGAGACGTACTCGGACCCGCGCACGACGGGGCAGCTCGTCGGCATGCTGAGAGACCCCGACTGGTGGGCGCGCATCGTGGTGTGCGAAGCGGTCGGGCGCCTGAAGGAGCCGAAGACGGTTCCCGCGCTGAAGGAGATGCTGAACGACCCCGACGCGAAGTGGGCGGCGATCGACGCGCTCGCGCGCATCGGGGCGCCCGCGGCGCCGACGCTGCTCGGGCTCTTGAGCGACCCTTCGGCCGAGGTGCGCAGCGCGGTCGTGGTGGCGATGCAGCCGATCAAGGACGCGAGCATCGACGCGGCGCTCGCGAACGTGGCCGCGAAAGACCCGTCGGTCGACGTGCGGCTGAAGGCGGTCGAGGTGTCGCGCACCCGCGCCGGGGCCGACGGTGCGGGCACCGGCATGGTCGTGTCGTCGAAGGATCTGACGAAGCCGCTCGAGAAGATGCTGGCGCACGTTCGCGAGCGCGGCGGCAGCGATCTGCACATCACGCCGGGCGAGCCGCCGATCATGCGGCTGAACGGAGTGCTCGAGCGCATCGGCGGCAACAAGATGGCGCCCGAGCACACGCGCGCGATGCTGTTCGAGGCGCTCGACCCCGTGCGCACGCCGCTGCTCGAGAGGCAGGGCGCGGTCGACTTCTGCTACGCGATCCCGGGCGTCGGGCGGTACCGCGCCAACATCTTCAAGATGAAGCGCGGCTACGCGGGCGTGTTCCGCACCATCTCGAACCGGGCGCCGACGTTCGCCGAGCTGACGCTGCCGAAGGCGCTGGCGAGCATCGGCACGTACCACCAGGGCATCGTGCTCGTGACGGGCCCGGCGGGCTCGGGGAAGACGACGACGCTCACGGCGCTGGTGAACGCGATCAACGAGACGCGGGCGGCGCACGTGCTGACGTTCGAAGACCCGGTCGAGTTCGTGCACACGGCGAAGAAGTCGCTGATCAACCAGCGTGAGATCGGGAAGGACTCGGCGACGTATGCCTCGGCGATGCGCGCGGCGCTGCGCGAGGACCCCGACATCATCGTGGTGGGCGACATGAGAGATCCCGAGACGATTCGCCTCGCGCTGCTGGCGTCGGAGACGGGCCACCTCGTGGTCGCGACGATGCAGACGATCGGCGCGGCGCCGACGATCGACAAGCTGGTCGAGGCGTTTCCACCCGACGAGCAGCAGCAGGTGCGCGGCGGCCTGGCCGAGAGCCTGAAGCTGATCGTGTCGCAGGTGCTGGTGCCGCGCTCCGACGGGCAGGGCCGCGTGGCGGCCTTCGAGGTGATGATGAGCAGCTCGTCGGTGCGATCGCTGATCCGCGACGGGAAGACGTACCAGCTGGCGAGCACGATGACGATCGGCCGCTCGATCGGCATGCAGACGCTCGACGGCTCGCTCGAAGAGCGGGTGCGCGCCGGCCTCGTCACGCAGGAGGTCGCGCTGCAGTACGCGCAGAACAAGGAGCAGCTCTTGAAGGCGCTCGCGGCTCCGGCGCCGCGGGCCGCGGCTGCGCCAGCCGCTCCGGGACGACCCGGAGCACCGGGCGCGCGCCCGGCCGGCCGACCCGCCGGCATGCCGGCGAAGATGCCGGTCGTGCCTCCCGCCGCCGCACCGAAGAAGGAATAGAGAACCGTGCCCGCTCCGACCGCTCCGGCAGCAGCAGCAGCACCGCGCGTCAACGATCGCATCGGCCGCTTCCTGCGCATGATGAAGGACTGGGGCGCGAGCGATCTGCACCTCTCGGTGGGCCGCGCGCCGATGTTCCGCATCGACGGCGTCATCAGCGAGATCCGCTACCGGCAGCTGTCGGACGGCGACTTCCGCACGCTGATCGAGCCGATCACCCCGCCCGCGCTGTGGAGCACGTACATGAACAGCGGCGACGTCGACTTCGCGTACGACCTGCCCGGCGTGTCGCGCTACCGCGTGAACCTGTTCCGCCAGCAGCGCGGCATGGGCGCGGTCTTGCGCAACCTCAGCTCGGCGCTGGTGAGCCTGCAGAAGCTGAACCTGCCCGACACGCTGTACCGCATCACCGACTTCAAGGCGGGGCTGGTGCTGGTGACGGGCCCGACGGGCTCGGGCAAGTCGACGACGCTGGCGGCGATCATCAACGAGATGAACCAGCGCCACCCGATGCACTTCATCACCATCGAAGATCCGGTGGAGTTCGTGCACGAGAACAAGAAGGCGATGCTGAGCCAGCGCGAGGTCGGCACGCACGTCGACGGCTTCGCGCCGGCGCTGCGCTCGGCGATGCGCGAGAACCCCGACTGCATTCTGGTGGGCGAGATGCGCGACCTCGAGACGATCTCGGCGGCGCTCGCGGCGGCCGAGACGGGCGTGCTCGTGTTCGGCACGCTGCACACGAACTCGGCGGCGAAGACGATCGACCGGTTGATCAGCGCGTTTCCCGTCGATCGGCAGAACGGGGTGCGCAACAGCCTCGCGGGCGTGCTGAAGGCGGTGGTGGCGCAGCAGCTGCTCCGCAAGAAGCTCGGCGGGCGCATCGCGGCGGTCGAGGTGATGTTCAGCAACTTCGCGATCAGCGCGATGATTCGCGAAGGGAAGTCGTTTCAGATCACGAACGCCATCATGCAGGGCCGCAAGGAGGGCATGGTCGCGATGGACGAGACGCTCAAGCAGTTCGTAGAGACCGACCTGGTCGAGCCGGGCGACGCGCTCGACAAGGCGGTCGACAAGGATCTGTTCCGCCAGTTCCTGAAGGAGCGGGGCCTGACGCCCGAGGGAGAGGTCGAAGAGGTTCCCGCGGGGCCGGGGAAGGCGGCGGCGCGATGACCTCGTCGTTTCACATTCAGAAGACGCCGGTGGACGTGGAGGTGTGGACGACGGACGGCGACGTCTCGGGCGTGCTGCACATCGCTCCGTTCGCGAAGTCGCACAGCGGGGGCGAGACGGTGCTCGACGTGATGAACGGGCCGGAGCCGTTTCTGCCGATCATCAGCGGGGGGCGGGTGCAGCTGGTGGCGAAGAGCTGCATTCTGGCGATGCGGTACGAGCAGCACGTCGAGCCGCTGCCGGGCATCGCGCTCGTCGAGCACAGCGTGCAGGTTCAGCTGGAGCACCACGCGCCGTTCGTGGTGCTGCTGCGGGAAGAGCGGCCGCCCGGCAAGGAGCGCGTGAGCGACTTCTTGAACGACCCGGCGCCGTACCTGGTGACGCTCGACGGAGACACGACGGTGCTGATCGTGAAGCAGCACCTGGTGCGAGTCATCCCGGGCGTCGACCGCGTGCTGCCGGTGAAAGAGAAGCGGCCGGCGAAGCCGAAGAAGGCCGCGAAGGCCGCGAAGGCCGCGAAGAAGAAGCGGTAGCGCGCGGAGGAGCTCGCCCGCCAGAAACGACGAAGCCCGCGTCCCCGTTGCTGCCGGGAACGCGGGCCGCGCACTTCAACCCGTTCGACGACTCAGCGACAGATGCCGTTCTGGCACGTCAGGCCCATCGGGCACTGCGTCATCGCGTTGCACTGAATGACGCCGCCGTCGCCGCCGTTGCTGCCGGCGTCGGGCGGGCACAGCGCGCCCATGCAGGTCGGCTGGCACGTGCCGTTGACGCACACCTCACCGGTCGCGCAGGGCACCATCGGCGAGCACTGGTTGGAGCCGGCGTCGGGCGTGTTCGACACGCACACGCCGTTCACGCACGCCTCGCCGGCCGCGCAGCCCATGCCGTTGTTGCACTGGCTGCTCGTCTGGCACGCGCCGTTCACGCACGTCTGGCCCATCGGGCACGGCGTGTTCGGGCCACACATCACCGTCTGGCAGGCGCCGTTGATGCACTGCTGGCCGCTCGGGCAGCCCATGCCGCCGTTGCACACATTCGTGCCCTGGCAGACGCCGTTCACGCAGGTCTGACCCATCGGGCAGGGCGTGTTCGGGCCACACATCGTCATGGTGGGCGTGCAGGTGCCGTTCACGCACTGCTCGCCGGCCGGGCAGCCCATGCCGCCGTTGCACACGTTGGTGCCCTGGCAGACGCCGTTCACGCACTGCGTACCGGACGGGCAGCCCATCGGGCCGCACGCGTTGCTCGACTGGCAGGTACCGTTCATCGTGCAGACCTGGCCCATCGGGCACGGCGCGTTCGGGCCGCACTGGGTCATCGTCGCGCGGCACTGGCCCTGGATGCACACCTGACCCGAGGGGCACTGCGCGTTCGTCATGCACAGGCCGCAGGCGCCCATCGAGCATTGCTGGCACGCACCGTTGATGCAGACCTCACCCGCGGCGCACGGCCGGCTCGCGTCACACTGCGGGCAGCCGGCCATCGAGTTCGCGCAGCTGGTGCACGTGCCGTTCGGGGTGCACGTCTGGCCCATGGGGCACGGCGCGTTGGGGCCGCACATGCTCATCTGCGGCGTGCAGACGCCGTTGAGGCAGATCTCGCCGGCGGCGCAGGTCGCGCCCATCGCGCCGCAGCCGTTCTGCGTCGGCACACAGGCGCCGAGCGCGCTGCAGGTCTGACCCATCGGGCACGGAGCGTTCGGGCCGCACGCGCTCGGACGGCACACGCCGTTGAGGCACACGTTGCCGGCGGGGCACTGCGCGTTCGACGAGCAGCTCGAGTTGCAGGTCATCGGGTTGCACACCGAGCACTGGCCGTTGAGGCACGTCTGGCCCATCGGGCACTGGTTGATGTTGCTGCACGAGCCCGCGCAGGTGGTGCCGGTGCACGCCTGGCAGACGCCGTTGCTGCACACCTGGCCCATCGCGCACTGGCTGTTCGAGGTGCACTGGCACGCCTGGTTCATCGCGCCGGAGCACCCGGGCGTCTTGCACACGCCGTTCAAGCAGACCTCGCCCATGCGACAGTCGGCGTTCGACATGCACGGCGTGTTCGTGCCGGGCTGGAAGCCGGTGAAGCCGTTCACCGCGAACTTCACCGTGCGCGCAGTCTCGTCGACGGTGAGCTGCGTGCGGTCGATGACGAAGCGCTCGCCGTTGTCCTCGGCGACCTGGATGAAGAGGCGGTCGGCCGTCTCACCGGCCTGCAGCTCGTAGGGCAGCGTGAGGATCGCGGGCTTGCTGAACTGCGTGCCGCTGGGGCCCCAGATCGCGATCGCTCCGGCGCTCTTCACGCCGTCGTCGGTGATCGAGATGGCGCCGAGCTCGAGCGTGATCTCGGTGTCGGCGGCGAGCGCGCCGGGCTCGATGACGAGCGTGGTGCCGGCGAGCTCGGGGCTGTCGGCCTCCGCGACGGTCAGCGTCGCGCCCTGGCTCGCGGCCACGCGCTCGGACTTCACGAACTTCGAGCCCACCCGCTGCGTCGGCGTGCAGGCGCAACAGAGCACCACGGCGATGGAAGCTGCGAGACAGAAAGGATTTCGGAGGTTCATGGTGCGCGTGAATTTCCCGACGGCGACGTACCTTCAAAGAATCTTCGCACCTCGGCGATGTGAAGCCCTGCGGGGAACTTCTGCAGGTACTCGCCAAGGTGACGGCGGGCGGCGCCCTCTTCTCCGAGCTGCTGTTCGCAGACGGCGGCGAAGTACAGGGCGTCGTCGCCGTGTGCGGGGTCGCCGAGGAGCGCGAGGTAGTCGGCGGCGGCTCCGGCGCAGTCGCCGCGGTCGCGGCGCACGGTGGCGCGCAAGAAGCGGACTTCGCTCGTGCGCTCGCTGTTCGGGAACTTCGCGAGGAAGTCGTCCATCTCGCGCAGCGCGGCCGGGCCGGCGCCGAGCTTGAGCTGCACCTCGATGGAAGACAGCGCGACCTCGTGCGACAGCGAGCCGTTCGGCCAGCGGCGGCGGTACGCGTCGAGCTCCTTCACCGCGGCGGCCGGCTTCTTGAGCGCGCGCAGCGTGAGCCGGGCGACCTCGTACTGCGCGGGCTCGGCCCAGCCCGAGCTGCCGTTCGCGAGGCCCTCGTAGATTCCGACCGCGTCCGCGTAGCGGCCCTTCTGCGCGAGCGAGCGCGCGAGCATGTAACGCTTCGCGGGATCCGCCGGAGGCTCGACCTTCACGGGCTTCGGATCCGGAGCGGCCTCCGGCTCGTCGGGCTCGAACGACACGTCGGGGAGCGGGAGCTCCTTGGGCTCGGGCAGCTCGACGGCGACGTCCCCACCGACGCTCGCCTTCAGCGACGTGCGCAGGCTGCCCTTCGCGCCCGCGACCTCGTGCACTCCGCGCTTCACGACGACCTCGAGCGGCGTGGTGCCGAGCTCGACGCCGTCGAGCGTGACCTGCGCGCCGGCCGGCTTCGCGATGCGCAGCACGGCCTCGTCGCTGGCGGCGGCTGCGAGCGCGCGCGCGGTGGCGGCGTCGGCGGGAGCGATCGCGGCGGCGCCCTTTCCTTTCGCGCTCGACCAGCTCTCGCCGGCGCGGACGACGACGTCGGTGTTCGGGCCGGTGACGCGGGCCTCGCCGTCGGCGACGTGCAGCGTCACGGTGTCGGCGGCGGCCTCGAGCTGGAAGACGGCGCTCTGGACGTCGACGGCGTAGCCCAGCGCGCGGGTGCGCAGCGGCTGCGAGGCGGCGGCCACGATGGCGCCGGCCGAGAGCTGGAGGTGCTGCTTCGAGAGCGAGGCGCGGGTGCCTTCGCGGAAGAGCGCTCCGGCGCCGCGGAGGCGCGTGTACGCGCGGCTCTTGTCGGCGACTTTCAGGTGGGCGCCCTCGGGGAGCGTCTGGCCGACCTTCGCGGTGGACCACGTCGAGCCGTCGGAGGACTGGACGTCGCCGGAGGCGAGCGTGAGCGTGGCGAACGGCTCGGAGGCTGGCGTCACTGCCGCGGGGCGCCACAGCACGAACGCGGCAGCCGCGGCCGCTACCGCGACCGGCACGAGCCACCACGCGCGGCTCGCGCGGCGCGGAGCCTCGAGCTGCCGCCACACGCGATCTCGGGAGCCCGGGCGCGGCAGCTCGCCGCCCTGCCTCGCCTTGTCGAGCAGCCGGCCGAGCGCGTCGTCTCTCTCACGCAGCGGAGTCATGGCAGCCCCCGCTTTCTCGCGATGCGCTCGAAGTCTTCGCGGGCGTAGTGGAGGCGGCTCCACACCGTCTCGACCTTGCAGCCCACGCGCTCGGCGATCTCTTCGCCGGACATGCCGTCGAGCTCGAAGAGCGCGAAGACCTCGCGCTTCTTCGGAGCCATGCGCTCGAGCACGGCGGCGACGGCAGCTTGAGCCTCGCGGGCGTCGTACTCCTGGTCGGCGGGAGCGGCCGGCGGGGGCTCGGCGCTGGAGAACAGGCCGAGCAGCGCGGAGCGGATGCGCTTTCGGCGATGGCGGCTGGAGACGACGTTCGCGGCGATGCGGTAGAGCCAGGTGGTGAGCCGGCCCTCGCGGAAGGCGCCGAGCTTCTTGAAGGCGATGACGAAGGTCTCCTGGACGACGTCGTCGAGCTCGGCGTCGGGGATGCCGAGCCGGCGGCAGATGCGCTCGACGAAGGAGAAATGGGCGTCATAGAGCTGCTTCCAGGCGTGCGCCTCCCCTGCCCGGCATCGGGCCAAGAGCTGGAGATCGCTTTCGATTTCCGCGGCGCTGCCATCCAACGGGCGTGAATGCCCCGGGGCGGGCGGGACCTTCAGGGTTTCTTGCGCGCTCACAGGCGCACACCGACGCGGAGCTGCGCGACGAAGTCGACCCAGGGGTTGTCGAATCGGGTCGTGTCGATCAGGACGGCGCCGCGTATCAGCGGCACGGCGAAGAGCACATCGAGCGCGAGCAACAGTCGCCCGAGCGCGTAGCTCAGCCGGCCGACGATCCCGAGCTCCGGGACGCTGATGACAGCGGTGGCGGTGCTGAACAGCCGCGTCTTGTCGGGGTACATGTCGCTCGTCGTTTTCGCCCACGTGAATCTCGCGCCGCCGGCGGCGCTGCCACACACGGTGAGTGCCGTCCGCGTACAGACACCGAGACTGGCGAGACCGCTGAAGTCGAAGGAGTCGATGGAGCCGCGGGACTCGACGGCCCGAGTAAACGGAGTTCCCACGAGCGCGAGCAGCCCGAGCCTCACGCGCTCGCGCAGCACCACGCCGAGATCGAGCGAGAACGCACCCACCGGTCGATCGCCGTACCACAGGCCTCCTCCCGCACTCACCTCGACGGCCGACACGATCGGCTCCCGGGGCGGCTCGGGCGGCAGGTTGATCACCGGCGGCGGTGCTCCGGCATCGGGAACCGCCCTCGGCGCCGGCTCTGCCGAGATCACTTCGTTTCCTGAAGGCTCGGGGGCGACACCGATGCGTGACAGCAGATCGTCCGCCCGGCCCGCATCGGGCTCCCCGGCATCGACCGGCACCTCGGGCAGGCCAGCGTCCACCGGCTCCGCCGAAACGACCGGCGGCGGCGGCAGCGCCGGCTTCGGCGGCGGCGGGCTCGGAGCCACGAGCCCGACGTCTCGCCCCGCCCACGAGATCTGCGCCAGGTACCGCTCCAGGATCAGCGCGCTCGTGTCGCCGAGCTGCGCGCACCCGCTGAACAGATCGCGGCTCATCGCCACCGACCCATCGGCGCGCCGCACCTCGAACCGGAAGCCCCCGCCCGTCGGCGAGATCTGCGCGACGAGATCGCCCGCCGCCGCCCTCCCCTTCGCCAGCCGCACCCGCGGCAGCCGCACCTTGATCGCCTGCTCCAGCGCCGCGTTCGCCGCGCACGGCAGCTTCGCGTCGGCCGCCTTCTCCACGTGCAGCGCCGCACCACCGGCGGACAACAACGCCGCTGTCAGCATGCCGAGCACGGGGCGCGCATCCTATCTGTGGCATGGTGCCGGGCGTGCCCTCGTTATGGCAGGACGTTCGCAGGGTCTCTGCGGAGCTGCTGCGCGACCCCCACAGCGTCATCCAGGTGACGCGCTTCGCGGTCGGGCTCATCCGCGCTCCGTTCGCGCTGCGCGGCGCCGACCTCGGAGCCCGCATCACGGTGATGGGCCCGGTGAAGTTGAGTAACCACGGCCGGGCGCTCATCGACCACCACGCGTACTTCCTCCCCGGAATGCTGCCCACCCGCATCGAGGTCCGGCCCGGCGGCGAGCTCCGCATCGGGCCGCACTCGGGCTTCAACTTCGGAATCCTGATCGACGCCAGCGAGCGCATCGCGATCGGCGCCCGCTGCATGCTCGCGTCGATGGTGACGCTCAAGGACGCGCCCGGCCACCCGATCTCGATCGGCGACGACGTGTGGATCGCCCACGGAGCGACCGTCTCGCCGGGCGTCACCATCGGCGCCGGCAGCGTCGTCTCGGCGGGTACGACCGTCACGCGCGACGTCCCGCCGCACCACCTCGCCATCGGAGCCCCGGCCCGGAACGTTAAGCTCGACACGCTGAATCGCGGGCGCTAACGACACGCCGATGGGTTTCACGCGAGACGTGCTGCAGATCGATGCCAACGCCGAGATCGAGCGCATCAGCGCCTTCCTGCGCGAGCAGATCCTCGGCCGCTTCAAGAAGAAGGGCGCGGTGCTGGGGTTGTCGGGCGGTGTCGACAGCTCGGTGGTCGCGGCGCTCGCGGCGCGCGCGCTCGGCAAAGACAGGGTGTACGCGCTGTTCATGCCCGAGCGGGCCTCCGCGTCGGAGTCGCTGACGCTCGGCAAGCTCGTCGCCGAGACGTTCGGGCTGAAGGGCGAGACCGTCGAGCTGCACGCGGTCTGCGAGGCGCTCGGCTGCTACCGCGCGCAGGACGAGGCGGTGCGCGCCGTGTTCCCCGATTACCAGCCCGACTGGAAGTTCAAGCTCGTGCGGCAGGGCGCGGTGTTCCACGTCGCGGTGCAGCGGCCCGACGGCACGACGCAGAGCGAGCGGCTGCCGCTCGAGCCGTACCTGAAGCTGGTGGCCTCGACGAACTACAAGCAGCGCGCGCGGAAGATGACCGAGTACTTCCACGCCGACCGGCTGAACTACGCCGTGCTGGGGACTCCGAACAAGCTCGAGTACGACCAGGGCTTCTTCGTGAAGCAGGGCGACGGCGCCGCCGACGTGAAGCCGATCGCGCACCTCTACAAGACGCAGGTCTACGCGCTCGCGCAGGAGCTCGGCGTGCCCGCCGAGGTCACGAGCCGCCCGCCCACCACCGACACGTATTCCATGCCGCAGACCCAGGAGGAGTTCTACTTCGCGCTGCCGTATGCGCAGATGGATCTGTGCCTGTACGCGCACGACCACGGCGTCGGCGTCGCCGACTGTGCCGCGGCGGTGGGGATCACTGCCGAGCAGGCCTCGCACGTGTACAAGGATCTCGAGAGCAAGCGGCGGGCGGCTGCCTATCTGCATGCTCCGCCGGCGACTCTATGAGCTCCGACGGCACCCTCACCGCGTCCCTCTCCCCTACGAGGGGAGAGGGGGCGCGTGACTGACCCTCATGTGCGGCATCGCCGGAGTTCTTCAGCCTGGCGCCGGTCCTTCTCGCGAAGAGCTCTCGCGCATGGCGGGGGCGCTGCGCCACCGCGGCCCCGACGAGCGCGGGCTCTACCTCGATCGCGACGCGGGGCTCGCGCACACGCGGCTGTCGATCATCGATCTGAAGAGCGGGCAGCAGCCGCTGTGCAACGAAGACGGCACGCTGTGGGTCACGTTCAACGGCGAGATCTTCAACTACGTCGAGCTGCGTGAGGAGCTCGAGAAGCTCGGCCACCGGTTCAAGACGAAGAGCGACACCGAGGTGATCGTCCACGCCTACGAGGCGTGGGGCGACGACGCGTTCCAGCGCTTCAACGGCCAGTGGGCGATCGGGCTCTGGGACACGAAGGCGAAGAAGCTCGTGCTGTCGCGCGACCGGCTCGGGGTGCGGCCGCTGTACTACGCGGAAGGGCCGCACGGCCGCGTCGCGTTCGCGAGCGAGGTGAAGGCGCTGTTCGCCGGCGACCCGGGCTTGCGCCGCGCGCTCGACCCGACCGGGCTCGCCGAGACGTTCACGTTCTGGTCGATCGTGCCGCCGCAGTCGGTGTTCGAGGGGGTGCGCGAGCTCGAGCCGGGGCACACGCGTACGTACCTCGAGGGTGGACGCGTCGTCGATCACGCGTACTGGGAGCAGCGCTACGGCGGCTTCGAAGGCTCGCTCGACGACGCCATCGAGGCGGTGCGCGCCGCGCTGATGCAGGCGACGAAGCTGCGCATGCTGCGCGCCGACGTCCCCGTCGGCTCGTACCTGAGCGGAGGGCTCGACAGCTCGCTGACCGCGGCGATGGGGCGCGAGGCGAAGGGCGACGGCTTCATGACGTTCTCGCTGCGCTTTACGGACGCCGAGTACGACGAGACCCCGTTCCAGCGGCAGATGAGCCAGCGGCTCGGCACCACGCACCACGAGGTGATGGTGTCGCGCGGCGACATCGCGCGCTCGTTCAGCGAGGTGGTGCGGCTGACGGAGCGGCCGATCTTGCGCACCGCGCCCGCTCCGCTGTGGAGGCTGTCGAAGCTGGTGCGCGAGCACGGCCTCAAGGTGGTGCTGACGGGCGAGGGCGCCGACGAGATGTTCGCCGGCTACGACCTGTTCCGCGAAGGGCGCGTTCGGCGGTTCTGGGCGCGTCAGCCGGGCTCGAAGTGGCGCCCGCTGCTGCTCGAACGGCTGTACCCGTACCTGCAGCGGAGCCCGACGTCGCAGCGCGCGATGACGCGGCAGTTCTTCGGCCGCGGGCTCGAGAAGGCGAAGGAGCCCGGCTTCGCGCACGGCCCGCGCTGGTCGAGCGCGGCGGCGCTGCAGCGCCTGTTCGTGCAGAAGCCACCGGTCGACGTGGTCGACCGCCTGCTCAGCTCGCTGCCGAAGGAATTCGGCGGGTGGACTCCACTGCAGCAGGACCAGTACCTCGAGATCCGCACGCTGCTGTCGGGCTACCTGCTCTCGTCGCAGGGCGACCGCATGCTGATGGGCAACTCGGTCGAGGGCCGCTTCCCGTTCCTCGATCGCGACGTGGTGGCGCTGGCGATGTCGCTGCCCGACTCGTACAAGCTGCGCGTGCTCGACGAGAAGCACGTGCTGAAGCGGGCGGCGGCGGGCCGCGTGCCTGACGAGATCATCGCGCGGCAGAAGCAGCCGTACCGCGCTCCCGATGCGCTGGCGTTCACGGGCGAGCTGCCCGAAGAGCTGGAGGCGGCGATGACGCCCCAGGCGCTGAAGGACGCGGGCGTCTTCGACCCGGCGCAGGCCAGCCGCCTGTGGGCGAAGGTCAGAGGAAGAGCCGACAGCCAGTTCAGCAACGCCGACAACATGGCGGTGGTCGGCGTACTCTCGACGCAGCTCTTGCACGCGCAGCTCGTGACAAGACCGCCTTCCGTGAGCCCCGCGAAGTTCGAGACGCTGCACGACCAGACATGAACCTCCCCTCTGCGACTCCCCTGCTGCACGACTTCCTGATCGACTCCGCGAAGGCGCACCCCGACAAGGTCGCGCTGGTGTGCGGCGACAAGCGCGTCACGTACGCGCAGCTCGACGCGCACTCGAACGCGCTCGCGCACACGCTGCAGTCGCGCGGCGTGGTGCGCGGCGATCGCGTGCTGGTGTTCCAGGACAACACGGTCGAGGCCGTCGTTTCGTTCTGGGCGATCTTGAAAGCAGACGCGGTGGTGTCGCCCATCAACCCGCTGACGAAGGCGGACAAGCTCGGCTACTACCTGAAGGACTCGCGGGCGGCCGCGCTGATCACCGATGCGCACCTGGCTCCGGTGTTCGAGAGCGTGAAGAGCGAGCACCTGAAGGTGACCATCTGCTCGGGAGCGCCGCGCCCGGACACGATGCCGTGGGATGACGCGATGAAGGGGCCGGCGGCAGCGCCGCCGCAGCGCCGGAACATCGACGTCGATCTCGCGGCGATCATCTACACGTCGGGCAGCACCGGCGACCCGAAGGGCGTGATGTTGACGCACCGGAACATGCTGACCGCGGGCGCGTCGATCGCGACCTACCTCGAGGTGCAGGAAGACGAGGTGATCCTCGGCGTGCTGCCGCTCGCGTTCGACTACGGCCTGTACCAGATGATCATGGCGTTTCGTCAGGGAGCGCGGCTCGTGCTCGAGCGCAGCTTCGCGTTTCCGACCAAGGTGCTCGAGAAGGTGGTGGCCGAGGGCGTGACGGGCTTCCCCGGGGTGCCGACGATCTACGCGATCATGGCCGAGATGAAGTCGCTGAAGGACTACGACTTCTCGAAGATCCGCTACGTGACGAACACGGCGGCGGCGCTGCCGGTGAAGCACATCACCATGCTGCGCGAGCTGTTCCCTGCTGCGCGCGTGTACTCGATGTACGGGCTGACCGAGTGCAAGCGGTGCACGTACCTGCCGCCGAAGGACATCGATCGCAAGCCGACGAGCGTGGGCATCGCGATTCCGAACACCGAGCTTTGGCTGGTCGACGAGAACGATCGCCGGCTCGGGCCGAACGAGGTGGGGCAGCTCGTGATCCGCGGCGCCACCGTGATGCGCGGCTATTGGGAGAAGCCCGAGGCGACGGCGAAGAAGCTCAAAGCCGGGCCGCTGCCCGGCGAGCTCGTGCTCTACACCGGCGACCTGTGCCGCCTCGACGAGGAGGGCTACCTGTACTTCGTCGGGCGCATGGACGACATCATCAAGTCCCGCGGAGAGAAGGTGGCGCCGAAAGAGGTCGAGTCGGCGCTGATGAACGTGAAGGGCGTGAAGGAGGCGGCCGTGATCGGTGTCGCCGACGAGATCCTCGGGCAGGCGGTGAAGGCCTACGTGGTGCTCGAGAAGGGCGTCACCTTCACCGAGAAGGACCTGCAGAAAGAGTGTCAGAAGCGGCTCGAGAACTTCATGGTGCCGAAGTTCGTCGTGTTCGTGGACGACCTGCCGAAGACGACGACCGGCAAGATCAAGAAGACGGATCTCACGTGATTCGCAACCGCCGGGCACGGGGACGGAGTCTGAGATGAGTGAGATCGCCGTCGCCGCTTATCGCGCCGGCCGGGCGCGCTTCATGGGCGTCGACCTCGAGGTCGCTCCCGGCGCCCTCGTCCCCCGCGAAGAGACCGAGCTGCTCGGGCGCACTGCCCTCGACGTGCTTCGGGGGTTGGCTGAACCTCACTTCATCGACATGTGCTGCGGCTCCGGCAATCTCGTCTGCGGCATTGCAGCGGCGCTTCCTTCTGCCAGGGCCTGGGCTTCGGATCTGACCGACGGCACCGTCTCTCTCGCCCGCCGCAACGTCTCGCGCCTCGGGCTACAGGACCGTGTCAGCGTCGCTCAGGGCGATCTCTTCGGTGGGTTGTCCGGCGTCGAGCCCGTCGACGCCGTCGTCTGCAACCCTCCGTACATCTCGACCGCGCGCCTCGGCAAAGACCGCGCTTCGCTGCTCGAGAACGAGCCTCGCGAGGCCTTCGACGGCGGCCCCTACGGCCTCACCATCCACCAGCGCGTGCTGAAGGAGGCCCTGCCGTTCGTGAAAGCCGGCGGCTGGCTGTTATTCGAGATGGGCGAGGGGCAACACCGACAGCTCACCATGCTCTTTGCTCGCGTGAAGGCCTGGGGTGAAGTGCAGCTCGTGAATGACGCCAACGGAGCTCCCCGCGTGGCGTACGCGCAGAGGAGAACCTGAATGGACGTACAGGAAAAAGTCCGCACCTTCGTGACGACCAACTTCTACGTGGCGGACCCGAAGGCATTGGGCGACGACGCCTCGCTGCTCGACGCCGGCATCGTCGACTCCACGGGAGTGCTGGAGATCGTTCAGTTCCTCGAGGGCGAGTTCGGCCTCTCGGTCGAGGACCACGAGATCGTGCCCGAGAACGTCGACACCATCGCCCGCATCACCGCGTTCATACAGCGGAAAAAGACCTGACCCGCTGCGTCAGGGGTCACGGGTTGGTCACCGACTCGTATCACCCAGTGGAATTCGGGCCGCCTTTTTCCTAAGGCCTGGGGGGCATGTACCTCAACGCCCTGGGGCACTTTCATCCTCAGAACATCATCGACAACGCGTTCCTCGCGTCGCTGGGCATTGACACGAACGATCAGTGGATCACCGAGCGCGTCGGCATCCGCGCCCGCCACACCGTTCTGCCGCTCAGCTACATCCGCGACACGAAGAACAAGGACCCGAAGCAGGCCATCGAAGCGGCGGAGATGAGCAACGCCGAGACCGGCGCCGAAGCCGCGAAGATGGCGTTGCAGCGCGCGGGGCTGAAGCCTCAGGACATCGGCATGGTCGTCTGCGGCGGCTGCTCGCCCGACGAGTGCATCCCCGCGGAGTCGAACCGCGTCGCCGAACAGCTCGACATCGACGCTCCGTGCCTCGACATCTCGTCGGCGTGCTCGAGCTTCTGCGCGCAGCTCCACATGCTCGACTCGATGAAGCCCGAGCGGCTGCCCGACTACATCCTCTGCGTGAACCCCGAGAACAGCACGCGCGTGGTCGACTACTCCGACCGTTCGTCGTGCGTGCTGTGGGGCGACGCCTCGTCGGCCGCGATCATCTCGCCGCGGCACACGGGCCCGTGGCGCATCTCGCACACGATGCTGCGCGGAGACCCGAGCGGCGCCGACAAGGTGAAGGTGCCGCGGCACGGCTTCTTCACGCAGCAGGGCGCGGCGGTGCAGTCGTTCGCGGTGCGCCGCACCGGCGAGGTCTTCCAGGAGCTCGAGAAGCGGTACCTCGAGCTGAACCCGACGAAGAGCCGCCGGAACCTGTCGTTCATCGGGCACCAGGCGAACCTGCGCATGCTCGAGGCCGTGAAGTCGCGCTGCGAGATCGAAGACTCGCGGCACTTCTTCAACGTCGACCGCCGGGGAAATACCGGCGCGGCCGGCGCTCCTTCGGTGCTGTCCGAGCGCTGGGGAGCCCCGGAAGTGGGCGACGCCGTTGCGGTTTGCGTGGTGGGTTCCGGTCTCACCTGGGCCGGGGCACTGCTCGAGAAGGTCTGATGTCACAAGACCGGGGCTGCTCGCGTTGGGGTCATCGAACCCTCACGAAGGAGCCTCGTTCATGTCCCGAAGCAACCTCGCAGTGCAGCTGAGCAGCACCCACGCGTCGAACGGCGGCCGCATGGTGACGGCCGACGGGCGCACGCTCCCGCTCAAGGGCGCGTCGCTGATCGCCGACGCCAAGGCGGGGCTCGTGCGCGTCACGCTCGAGCAGCGGTTCGTGAACCCGCACGCCGAGCCGCTCTCGGTCACGTACCAGATGCCGCTGCCGGCCGACGCCGCGGTGAGCGGGTTCTCGTTCACGATCGGCGATCGCCGCGTCGTGGGCGAGGTCGACACGAAGAAGAAGGCGCGCGAGCGCTTCGACGAGGCGGTGCTGCAGGGCCGCACGGCCGCGCTGCTCGACCAGGAGCGCAGCGCGCTCTTCACGCAGGAGGTCGGCAACATCCCCCCGCAGACCGAGGTGGTGAGCGAGCTCGTGCTCGACCAGAAGCTCGCCTTCCTGCCCGACGGCTGCTGGGAGTGGCGTTTCCCGACGGTGGTGGCTCCGCGCTACCTGGGCGCCTCGGGCCGCGTGGCCGACTCGGCGCGCGTGACGGTCGACGTCGCCGACGCTCCGCTGCCGGTGAAGCTGTCGCTGCAGCTGTCGGTGCGCGATCGGCTCCCCGACGGTGCGCGCCCCGAGTCGCCGTCGCACTCGCTTCACACCGTGAAGGGCGTGCAGCGGTTCGAGGTGGGGTTCGGCTCGGAAGACGGAGCGTCGCTCGACCGCGACGTGGTGGTGCGGTGGCGCGCGGGCGAGCAGCAACCCGGAGTCGAGCTCGACACGGGCCGGCCGATCGACGGCGGCGCCGCAGCTTGCGCGTACGGGCTGCTCACGCTGGTGCCACCGGCCCGCTCGGCGCGCATGGCGAGCGTGCCGCGCGATCTCATCATCCTGCTCGACACGTCGGGCTCGATGGGCGGGGCGCCGATCGCGCAGTCGAAGCGCGTGGCGTCGGCGCTGATCGACAGCCTCGACGAGAACGACTTCCTCGAGCTGATCGAGTTCTCGAACAGCGCGCGCAAGTGGCGGTGGCGCCCGGTGAAGGCGACCGCGAACAACCGGAAGGACGCGCTCACGTGGATCTCGCGGCTCGAGGCCGGCGGCGGCACCGAGATGCGCACGGGCATCGTCGAGGCGCTCGCCCCGCTGCGGAAGGACGCGCAGCGCCAGGTGGTGCTGATGACCGACGGGCTCATCGGGTTCGAGTCGGAGATCGTGAAGGAGATCTGCGACCGGCTGCCCGAGGGCTCGCGCGTGCACACGGTGGGCATCGGCTCGGGCGTGAACCGGTCGCTCACGATGCCGTCGGCGCGCGCCGGGCGCGGCGTCGAGGTGATCATCGGCCTGGATGAAGACGCCGAGAGGGCCGCGGCGCGCGTCCTGTCGCGCACGGCGCAGCCGCTGGTGACGAAGGTCGAGATCTCGGGCAGCGCGGTCGAGGGCGTGGCTCCGTGCCGGCCGGTCGATCTGTACGCGGGGGCTCCGGCGCTCTGCTCGCTGAAGCTCAAGGCACACGGCGGTGAGATCGTGGTCCGCGGCGTGACCGCCGACGGCGAGTTCCTCGAGCGCCTCGAGGTGAAGCCGGTCGAGCGCGGCGAGGGCTCGCCCAGCGCGGCGAAGCTGTTCGCGCGCGAGATGGTCGAGGACCTCGAGGTCGAGCTCGCCGCGGGAGCCTCGCAGCGGGAGATCGATCAGCGCATCACGTCGCTCGGGCTCGACTTCCAGATCTCGACGCGGCTGACGTCGTGGGTGGCGGTCTCGCCGGAGGCGACCGTCGACCCGCGGGCGCCGAAGCGCAGCGTGAACCAGCCGCAGGAGCTGCCGTACGGCATGTCGGCGGAGGGCCTGGGGCTGCGCGCTGCTTCGGCTCCGGCGCCGGGGCTCGCCGGCGGTGCGGCACAACGCGTGGTCGCGCGGCGCTCCTCGTCGGTCTTCGGCCTGTTCAAGGGCAAGGCGGCGGGCGCACCTCCGCCCCCGCCCGCGGCGGCTCCCGCGCCGATGGATCGGCTGAGCGCGTTCGACGACGAGGCCGAGCGCATGGACGTCGAGGAGCCGGCCGAGGAGATGGCCGAAGAGCCGGCGGCTCCGCCGATGAAGAAGGAGGCGCGCCCAGAGAGGTCCCGCGGGCGCATCGCGCGTGATCTCGGCGCGCCCGGCGGCGCTCCGCCCGAGGAGCAGGAAAAGGCGCGCGCAGGTAGCGTGAGGCAGCGCAGGCTGAAGGCGCGCATCGTGCTGAAGAAGGACGGGAAGCTGGCGGTGCAGTTCGTGACCGACGGCGGCGGCCTCGACTGGAAGCCGAAGCACGTGATGCTGCGCCTGAAGGACGGGACGATGATCCCCGTGACGATCGACACGGCGGTCACGACGCGCGCGGCGATGCTGCCGCCCGAGCTCGGGGTGACGCTGGCGGTCGACGTCCCGGCGCTCGGCTCCGAGGTGGAGGCCGTTCAGGTCGTGACCGACTCCGAGGTGCTCTACCTGGAGCTGAATGGCTGACGCGCTGCTACCGCTGATCGCCGCCGGCGACTCCCGGGCCTTCGGGCAGTGGGTCGCCGGCTGCGAGCATTCGCTGCGCGTCTCTCTGCGGCGCTACGCGGCCTCGGTCGACACCGAGGCCGTGCTGCAGGAGGCGCTCTTGCGCGTCTGGCAGGTGGCGCCGAAGTTCCAGCCCGACGGGCGGCCCGACGCGCTCTTGCGGTTCGCGCAGGTGACGGCGCGCAACGTGGCGCTCTCGGAGATCCGGCGGCTCGGCACGAAGCCGGTGGAGCCGGAAGCCGCGGAGGTCGCCGTCGCGGCGGTGTCGCCCGACCCGCTGTTGCGCGCGGCGGTGAAGGACTGCCGCGACAAGCTGCCGGGGAAGCCGAAGCTGGCGCTGGATCAGCGGCTCGAGTCGGCGGGCTCCGACGACGACCACGTGCTCGCCGAGCGCGTCGGCATGAAGCTGAACACGTTCCTGCAGAACTTCACGCGCGCGCGGAAGCTGCTCGCGGAGTGCCTGAAGAAGCGCGGCATCGACCTCGGCACGGAGCTGTCGCCATGACGCGAGAAGAAGAAGAGCTGCTCGAGCAGGTGACGAGCGCGCACCGCCGGCGCCGCGCCGACGGCGGCGTGCAGAGCCACCCTGCGTGGCACGATCTCGACGAGGCGGGCCGGCGGGCGGCGTTCGAGGAGACCTTGCTGCAGCGGAAGCTCGAGGCGGCGATCGACTCCGAGGGGCTGTCGACGACGGCGCGCGCGCTGCTCGGGCGGATCACCGCTCAGAAGTAGCCGCGGAGCTCGAGGCCGGGCTCGATCGCGAGGCCCACGGTGAAGCCCGAGACGCTCGTCGGCGTGGCGGAGCCCGTGAGCACCGCGTTGCGGCCGGCCGAGTACGACGCCTGGAGCAGGCCGAGCGTGAAGCGGAGCGCCAGGAACTCGATGAGCCGGCGCTCGACCGAGAGGCCGGCTCCGGCGCCGAACGTGCCGCGGTTGGTGACCGCGCTCGTGGTGGTGACGACGGCGTTGCCGAGCGGGTCGAGGCGCGTGGTGGTGAGATCGTCGACGGTTCGCTGGTAGCCGAACGCGACGATGCCGATGACCGAGACGTCGACCGGCGCGGTGTCGGAGAGGAGGCTCTGGCGGACGCCGAGTGCGATCTGCGCCTGCTGCTCGGAGATCTTCCGCGTCGTGGTGACCGCGGGCGGAATCGGGGCGGTGTTCTCGGGGCTCGTGCGGTCCTCCACGACTCCGCCGCTGAAGCCGAGCAGCAGCCACGTGCGCGAGAGGAGCCGGCGCTCGACGCCGAGCGAGGCGGTCGGGACGTCGCGGCCGGTGAGGTTGAACGACTGGCCGGTGGCTCCGACTCGGAAGACGGTGGCGCTGATCCCCGCACCGATGGACCAGCCGGGTTGCGGAGCCTGAGCCTGCATGAGGAGCACCAGCGCGAGGTTCGTCAGCACGCCGGAAGCTTCGCGCCGGGGGCGGGCCGGTCAACTAAAGTGGCCGCGTGCTGATCGCGTTCGAAGGCATCGACGGCTCGGGCAAGTCGACCCAGGCAGCGATGCTGGTGAAGTGGCTCGAGGGCCGGGGCCGTGAGGTCGTGTTCAGCAAGGAGCCGACGAACGGGCCCCACGGGCAGAGGCTCAGGCAGTCGTTCGTGACGCAGCGGTTGTCGGCGGCGGACGAGCTTCAGGCGTTCATCGACGATCGGCGGGAGCACGTGGCGACGCTCGTGCGCCCTGCCCTCTCGCGCGGCGCGATCGTGGTCATCGACCGGTACTACTACTCGACGGTCGCGTACCAGGGCGCGCGCGGGCTGGATCGCGGCGAGGTGCTGCGAATGAACGAGTCGTTCGCGCCGCGGCCGGACGCGGTGTTTCTCGTCGACCTCGACCCGCAGGTGGCGCTCGAGCGGATCTCGGCTCGCGCCGGGGGTCGCGACCTGCTCGAGAACCTGGAGGAGCAGCTGCGCGTGCGTGACGCGTTTCTGGCGCTCGCGAAGTCCGAGGGGAACTTCATCGTGATCGACGGGACGCAGACCGTCTCGGAGATGCACTCGCGCATCGTCGCCGAGACCGAGACGCTGCTTCGCCGCGGCTCTTCGTAGGGCAGGCGACGGACGGCGCGTCTGCGCCCGTCGCCGAGCTCGCGGAAAGGCCGGCCGTCTCTCGCTTGCCGTCGATCAGCGACGGAGAGCGCGGTGGTCGCCCCAGGTTCTCTTGCTGCGTCAGAACTTCGCGCGGCGCATCGCGAACCGCGGCAGCGCCTTCACCGCCGTCATCACCCACCGCCAGATCGGCGGCGCGTACACCACCGGCGTGCCCTCATCGATGCCCTTCAGCACCACCGGAGCCACCTCGTCGGCCTCGCCCGCGAACGGCGGCGCCTTCAGCCCCTCGGTCATCGCAGTGCGCACGAAGCCCGGCTTCACGCACACCGTCTTCAGCCCCTGCGCCCGGAACCGGTAGTCGAGGCCCTCGAGGTACGCCGAGAGCCCCGCCTTCGCCGCCCCGTACAGCACCACCGGCTTGCGGCTCTTGTCGCCGGCCACCGAGCTGAACACGCAGAGCGTGCCGCCGCCGCGCGCCAAGAGCCGCACCCTCGCCTCTTCGCAGAACAGAATCGTGTTGGTGAAGTCGACCGTCAGCACGTCGCGCGCGCGGGCCAGGTCGGCCTCGAGCTCGTCCTGCGTGCCGAACAGCGCCGCGGTCACGATCACGCAGTCGAGGCCCTCGAGCTTCTTCTCGGCGGCGTCGAGCGCCGGCCCGAAGGTCTCGGGCTTCGCGAGATCGCAGGAGACGTGGCTCGCGCGCGCGCCGGCGCCTCCGCGCGCAGAGAGATCGGCGACGCTGCGCTCGAGCTCCTGCGGGTCGCGGCCGAGCAGCACCAGCCGGTCGCCGCGCTCGATCATGAGCCGGGCCAGCGAGCGGCCCATGCCCTTCGTCGCCCCGAGGATCGCGACCTTCATCGCGGATCACCGAGCAGGCGGATCGACTGGGCCGAGCGCAGCTTCAAGCCCGGGTCCCACTTGCGACGGATGCGCTGGAACTGCTCGAGGCGCGGCTCCATCGCGCGGTAGTGCTCGGCGCGCGTGAACGCGTCTTTCGCGAGGTACACGCGGCCGCCCTCGCGGATCACGTGCTCGTTCAGCGCGTCGACCAGCGCCTGGGTGCCGTCGCGCACCGGAATGTCGAGCGCGATCGAGATGCCCTTCTTCGGGAAGCTCAAGAGCCCCACGCCCTCGGGCCCACAGTCTTTGATGACGCAGAGGAACGACTCGGCCCCGCCGCGCGACGTCAAGAGCTCGAGGAAGCGGCGGGCCGCGCCGGGGCCGGCCTCGTCGGGCAGCACGCACTGGTACTGCGAGAAGCCGCGGCGCCCGTACATCAGGTTCCAGTTCCGCACGAAGTCGAGCGGGTAGACCCACTTGTAGTGGTCGACGATCGCCGTCTTCACCCGCTTCGGGTGAGCCCGGTAATACAGCGCGTTGAACGCGCCGACGGTGAACCGGTTCAGCGCCCACGACGGCGCCTCGATCGCGGCGGGCCAGGTCACGCGCATCGGCTCTCTCGGCAGGTATGGCGGCGCCTCGTGCTGCTCCGCCCAGCGCCCGCGCATCACGATGCCGCGGCCGAGGTTCTTGCCCCCGCTCAAACAGTCGATCCACCCCAGCGTCATCGGCCAGCGCGCTGCGGCCTCCTTCAGCTTGCCGATGAAGGCGTCGATGTCGGTCGCGCGCTCGGTCTCCTGCAGAATCCACGGCGAGGGCACGCGCACGAGGCCGAACTCGACCTCGAGAATGTGGCCGGTGAGGCCCATGCCTCCGACCGTGGCGCGGAAGAGATCGCGCTCGAGATCGGGCCCGCACTCGAGCACGCGGCCGTCGGCGACGCGCAGCTTGAGGCGGCGCACGTGCGCCCCGAAGCAGCCGGCGACGTGGTGGTTCTTGCCGTGCACGTCGGCGGCGACCATGCCGCCGAGCGTCACGAAGTGCGTGCCCGGCGTGACCGGGGTGAACCAGCCGCGCGGCAGCGTGATGCGGTTGAGCTCGTGCAGCGCGAGGCCCGCCTCGGCGCGGAACACGCCGGTGATCTCGTCGAACTTCAGCACGCGATCGGCGCGCACCGTGTTGATGGCGGTGGCCCCGGGCGGGGGCAGCGACGAGTCGCCGTAGCTGCGGCCGAGACCGCGCGACAGCGGAGCATCGGGAGCGCCGGCGAGGTCGTCGACGTGCACCTCGCGGCCGGGAGACTTCAGGCGGCCCCACCCGTGCAAGGTGGGCTCTGCGGGCTTCATCACGCCTTCATCCGTAGACGAGCATCGCGCTCACTGCAACTGGCCCGCGCGCATGAGGCGGCCGTCGGGGCTCAGCATCACGTCGGGGCAGTACGGCCCCTCGACCGTGCGCTGCCACCAGTCCTTCGAGCCCGGCGGCGCGAACCGGTACTGCCACAGCGTCGACCGCAGGTAGCGCGGAGGCCGGTTCGGAAACGGGTTCTCCTCCAGCAGCGCGAGCACCTCGGGCTGACCGAGCAGCATGCGCCGCAGCATCAGCTGCACCCAGCCTTCGCAGCGGCCCATCGCCGCGAACCACATCTGCCAGTCGACGCGCGGCTGCCACGGCGCGACGAAGTGCGGCGCCCGATCGGCGCGACCCGGCTTCCACTTGAACTCGTACGCCTTCCACTCGACGCCGTCGTCGCTGCCCTCGATCACGATCTCGGGCCGCGTCTTCGTCATGATGCGGAACACGCCGTACGAGCTGACGGCCTTCACCGCCTGCACGCGATCGACGGCCTGTTGCACGGCCTCGGGGTACCCGGGCCGGAACTGCTCGAGGAACGTGAGGCCGCTGAAGAGCAGCACCACCGCGAACAGCGACCAGCCCATCGGCTCGAAGTGCTTCGGCGCGAAGCCTTCCTGCTTCGGCAGCGTCTTCTTCAGGAACACGTCGTCGAGCAGCGGCACGCACAGCGCTGCGACCAGCAGGTTGAAGTAGGCGTAGTTGCCCGCGACGGCGAGCCCGGCCTGCAGCGCGATCATGCCGAGCGCGGCGACGAGGCGCGCGCGGCGCGGCCCGAAGGCGGCGAGCGGCACCCCGAGCTCGAGCACGAACATCGAGAGGCACGCGGCCTGGTGGAGCCAGAGCGGCAGGCGATCGATGTACGGGCTCGTCCACGCGGGCAGCGGCTGCGTCCAATAGTGGTACGTCAGCGCGGTGAGCTTCGGCCACCAGGCCTCGTCGCCGGCGGTCAGCTTCACGATGCCCGACTCGAAGGTGACCTTCACCGCGACGAGCGCCACGAACAGCCGCTGCCACAGCTGCGGCTCGGCCTTCGGCCGCAGCGCGTAGGGAATCGACAGCAGCGCCGCCTCGCACAGCAAGATGTCCCACTGGAAGCTGAGGAACGGCTGGCCGACGTTCACGAGCGAGACCCAGCACACGAACAAGCCGCCGAGCGCGAACGGCACCGCGACGTCGAACGCCACGAGCAGGCCGCAGACCACGCACGCCGCGCACAGCGCGTTCAGCATCGCGTCGGACGCCGAGAGCCACAGCAGCGTCGGCGCGTCGAAGAACCCCGCCTGCAGCTTCAGCTGCTCGACGTTCCCCGAGAGCGGGACGATGCCGGTCGAGAGGCCGAGGCCCGGCAGCTGCCACCCGTACGCGCCGGTGGCGATCACGGCCGTGAACCCGAAGAGACGGAAGTAGAGCCAGCGGGTGGCCACGCGCTAATACACCCACAGGTCATGTGCGGGCGCTACACCTTGAAGACGGACGCGAAGGCGATTCAGGCCGAGCTCGGCCTCGACGAGACGCCCGTGCTGCAGCCCCGCTACAACATCGCGCCGACTCAAGCCGCGCCGATCGTCATCGAGCCCGGCAAGCTGCAGCTCGCGCAGTGGGGCCTGATTCCGCACTGGGCGCCCGACGCCACCGTCGCGGGCAAGCTCATCAACGCGCGCGCGGACTCGTTGCCTGAGAAGCCCGCCTTCCGCGAGGCGTTCAAGCGCCGCCGCTGCCTCGTCGTCGCCGACGGCTTCTACGAGTGGCAGCACGCCGGCAAGGTGTCGCAGCCGTTCTTCATTCACCTCGAGTCGGGCAGGCCGTTCACGCTCGCCGGCCTGTGGGAGAGCTGGCACGCGCCGAACGGCCTCGAGGTGGTGAGCTTCACGATCGTGACGACGGCGGCGAACGCCTTCATGTCGCGGCTGCACGACCGCATGCCGGTGTTCCTGCCGCGCGAGGCGCGCGCGCGGTGGCTCGCGCCCACCGACGACCCGTCGAGCTTGAAGCCGCTGCTCGAGGCCGGGCCTCCCGAGGCGCTCGCTGCCTTCGAGGTCGAGCGTCACGTGAACTCGGTGGCAATCGACGAGCCGCGTTGCCTCGAGCCTGCGAAGCAGGTACAGCTTTCGCTCCTGTGAGCGTCGAGGAAGAGATCCGCTCCGATTTCAACCCGGTGAAGACCGGGTCGCCGCTGCCGTGGCTGCTCCTCGGCATCACGCTGATCGTCGGAGTCACGATGGCGATCGTGAGCCACGCGCGATTGACCGACGAGAAGACGAAGACGGCGCGCGCGCTGCAGGCGAACGACGAGGTGATCGGGCGGCTGAAGGGCGTGGTCGCCGAGAACACGCGGCTCATCGAGCAGTCGGACGCGTTCACGCGGCAGAAGCAGGAGCTCGAAGAGCGGACGAAGAGCCTCGAGACCCAGCTCAAGGCCTCGGCCGACGAGCTCGCGAAGTACAAGAGCAACCCGCGCTGCCGGTAGAAAAAGGGGACAGGCTACTTTTCCACCGGCGCCGCGCCGTTCGGCGCAACGGGGTCGTCGCGGAAAAGCAGCCTGTCCCCTTTTTCTACGAGCGTCTTCGCCGCGTCGATCGCCTCGTGTGTGCCTCCCAGCGCGATGACGTCGCCGGCCTTCAGCACGTCCTTCGGGCCCGGCATGACGACGTTCGCGCCGTCGCGGCGGATGGCGAGCACGGTCGCTCCGGTGAGGCCGCGCAGGTCGAGCTCGGCGAGCGTCTTTCCGGCCGCGGGGCTGCTCTCGGCGACGCGCACCGGCACCGGCTCGCCGATGCCGGGCAGCAGCTCGTGCAGGCCCGACAGCTCGTCGTCCTTCACGTGCGTCTGCGCGGCCAGCGCCTCGACGATCGCCTGGGCCCCGGCGCGCACGTGCCCCTGCAGATCGGCGGCGCCGCGCCAGAACCCGACGCCGAGCACGACGGTGAGCACGAGCAGCAGCGCCGCGCCCTGAAAGCCCGGCAGGAACGGCTGCGTCACGGTGACGAGCGGAACTCCGACGGCGAGCAGGCAGCCGAGCTGCAGCGCGACCACCAGCATGCGCCGCGGCGCGGCTCCGAGGTCCACCTTGCCCGGCACCGACTGAGGCAGCGCCAGCTGCGCGAGCCGGCTGCCGAGCCGCTGCGCCAGCCGCACGATGCCGATGCAGAACGGCAGCGCCACGAAGCCCGCGCCGACGAGCACCGCGGCCTTCGCGAACACCGGCGTCAGCGCGAGCGTCCGCCCGAGCCAGTCGACGAGCGCGCCGCTCTCGATCGCCGCCCCGATGATGACGAGCGCGAGCAGCACCGCGTCGAGCGCCAGCAGCACGAACATTCGCCGCATGCCGGAGCCCGCCGTCTCCTTCCGCGGGGCGGAGCGCATCCGCTCGAGCCAGCTCCCGTACAGCGACGCGAACGTCTGAAGCGGGTGCGGGAGCTTCCGATCGATCACCCGCGCCGCGGGCCCCGAGCCCTTGATGAGCCACGGCGTGACGAGCGTGGTGATCGCCGAGACCGCCACCATGACCGGGTACAAGAAGGGGCGGACGACTCCGAGCGTGAGGCCGAGCGACGCGATGATGAACGAGAACTCGCCGATCTGCGCGAGGCTCATGCCCGACTGCACCGACGTGCGCACGCCGTTGCCGGTGAGAAAGGCGCCGGCTCCGACGCTGACCACCTTGCCCAGCACCACCACCAGCGTGAAGGTGACGACCGCGCCCCAGTTCTCTGCGACGAGCTTCGGGTCGATCATCATTCCGACCGAGACGAAGAAGACGGCCGCGAAGACGTCGCGCACCGGCTGTACCCGGTGCTCGATCTCCTTGTCGTGACCGGACTCGGCCACCAGCGAGCCTGCGATGAAGGCGCCCAGCGCGACGGAGTAGCCGAACGACTGCGCGAGCAGCGCGACCGCGAAGCAGATGCCGATGCTGGCGATGACCGTGGTCTCGGGCCGCTGCAGCTTCACGATGGCGCGGACGGCGCGGGGCACGGTGAACAGCCCGACCGCGACGAGCGCGACCAGGAACGCGAGCAGCCGCGCAGCGGTCAGCGCGAGCTCGCCCGCCGACAGCTCGTGGCCCGTGTAGATCGCGGTCAGCACCGCCATCAGGAGAATCGCGATGAGGTCCTCGACGATGAGCACGCCGACGACGAGCTCGCGCAGGCGCCCCTTGATGCGCTGCTCCTCGAACGCCTTCGCGATGATGGTGGTGCTCGAGATCGCGATGGCTCCGCCGGCGAAGACGCTCTCGGCGTTCGTCCAGCCGAAGAGGCGGCCGGCGGCGAAGCCGAGCCAGACCATGAGGCTGCACTGAATGACGGCGGTGATGCCGGCCACCGGGCCCACGCCGAGGAGCTTGCGCAGCGAGAACTCGAGCCCCAGCGAGAACATGAGGAGAATGACGCCGAGCTCCGACAGCATGTGGACGATGCCGGTGTCGGCGACCAGCGGCACCGGCAGGTGCGGCCCCACGATGAGCCCGGCCAGCAGGTAGCCGAGAATGACCGGCTGCCTGAGCCGCTGGAAGACGACGGTCGTGACTGCCGCCACGCAGAGCACGACCGCCAGGGCCTTCAAGAACTCGTGTGCGCTATCCGCAGTGCTCATAGGCGATGGCCAGGCTCACGATGAGCACGCAGCCCATGAGCGCGCCGTAGAGGCGTGCCCACGAGACGGGAGGCGACGAACGTTGGGGTTCCAAGACACGGGTGTCCTTCGGGGCACGAGGCCCCGCGTAAGAGGTTGAGTAACGGGTCGATGGGGGTCAGCGCGCGCTGACCGGAGGCCCTTGTGAGGGCGCCGTCCGTACGTCGGGCCGGGCCGCGAAGACGTCCGGCACGACCGGAGTGACCGGTGCGCGCAGCGACGGCGCCGACACCACGGGAGCGGTGATGGCCACGTACAGCGGGCGCTGCACGTCGAGCCCGCGCACGACGACCGGCTCGGCGATCACCGTCGATGCCGCGACGGCGGCCTGCGACGTCGACACGGCGTCGCCCGTGTCACGCGGTGCCTCGAGCGCGAGCGCGGGCCCCGAGCCGAGCAGGCCTACGAGCAGCAGCAGCGCGATGAGGCGGCGCGACGTCACGGAACGCAGTTTATCCGGGCGATGTCTAGAATGCCGGCCATGATCCTCGCTGCGCTGATTTTTTTGAACGCGACGCCTTTCCCGCTGCCGGCCGTTGACGGCAAGCCGCTGTCGGTCGCCGCCGATCAGAAGGTGTTCCGCCTGCCGATGCGGTTCGAGAAGGTGCGTGGCTTCTACGACGAGCAGCTCGGCAGGGAGAAAGACGTGTCGCTGAAGGTGGCCGGCGCGGCCGGAGCGCGGACGCTGACGATCACGAGCAGGCGCAAGGGCGACCTGTGGACGAAGGCCGTCGTGAAGGAGGGCGAGCTCGAGACGGTGGTCGACGTCACGCGCGTGCTGGTGGGCGACGTCGTCGACGTCAACGGCACCGGCACCCCGCTCGTTCAGTTCGTCTTCGGGCGCAGCAAGGAAGTCGAGAAGGCCGTCGAGCAGACGTCGGACCCGCTGACCCGTTGACCGCTACGAGCGGAACGGGTTGCTCATCAGAATCGTCTCGCCGCGGTCGGCGCCGACCGAGACGCACACCACGGGCACTCCGCTGATCTCTTCCACCCGCCGCACGTAGCGCAGCGCCGTCTCGGGCAGGTCATCGAGCGTGCGGGCGCCCGACAGCTTCTTCCCCCACCCCGCGAGCTCCTCGTAGATCGGCTTCACCCGCGACAGGTCGTCGAGGTCGAGCGGAAACTCCGTGATCGTCTGGCCGTCGAGCTCGTACGAGGTGCAGATCTTCAGCGTCTCGATGCCCGACAGCACGTCGAGCTTCGTCAGCGCGATGCCCCACAGGCCGTTCACGCGCGCCGCGTAGCGCAGCACCACCGTGTCGAGCCAGCCGCACCGCCGCGGCCGGCCCGTCGTCGCACCGAACTCGTCGCCGACCTTGCGCAGCCGCTCGCCGAGCTCGTTGTCGAGCTCCGTCGGAAACGGGCCGCCGCCGACGCGCGTCGTGTACGCCTTGCTGATGCCCATCACGCGATCGATCGCCGTCGGGCCGAGGCCCGAGCCGACCGCCGCATTGCCCGCGACGCAGTTCGAGCTCGTCACGTAGGGGTAGGTGCCGTGATCCACGTCGAGCAGCGTGCCCTGCGCGCCCTCGAACAGAATGCGCGCGCCCTTGCGCACCTGCTCCGAGAGGAACAGCGAGCCGTCGCCGACGAACTCCTTCAGGCGGGCGCCGAACGCCGCGTACTCGCCGACGATGGTGCCCTCGTCGAGATCGGGGTCCTCGACCTTCGCCGCCTTCGCGAGCCGGGTGAGCTCGTCGCGCACGGCCGTCAGGCCCTCGCGAACGCGCCGCCGCAGCTTGTCGGCGTCGAGCAGATCGCGCACGCGGATGCCCACGCGGCCGACCTTGTCTTCGTAGGCCGGCCCGATGCCGCGGCCGGTCGTGCCGATCGCTCCGCCCCCGCGCGACTTCTCGCGCAGCGCGTCGAGGTGCTTGTGCCACGGAAAGATGACGTGGGCGCTCGCCGAGATCAGCAGCTGGTTCGCGTCGGCCAGAAACCCGCGCGTGCGCAGCGCGTCGATCTCTTTGAGCAGCACCGCGGGGTCGATCACCACGCCGTTGCCGATCACGCACGTCTTGCCCGCGTGCAGAATTCCCGACGGGATGAGGTGCAGCACCGTCTTCTGGCCGCCGACGACGAGCGTGTGCCCCGCGTTGTTGCCGCCCTGGAAACGGACGACCACCTGCGCGTGCTCGGTGAGGAGATCGACGACCTTCCCTTTTCCCTCGTCGCCCCACTGGGCGCCGATCACGACGACGTTCGGCATGGCCGGGAACTCATAGCAAGCCACCTTCGGGATGGCAGCGATAGACGTAGCCGCACTTGAGCGATCGGCAGCGCGACGAGGGTTGCGCTTGCCAGCGCCCGTCGATCTGTGCCGTCACCAACGCGTGCGCCTGGCCGGCGAGCCAGGCCTCGTCGACCGCCGCGCCGGCGGGCAGCAGCTCCGGCGAGGGGTCGGCCTCGCGCAGGAACGCGATGCCCGCGCGAATGGGAAGGTCCCCCAGCATCGCGCGCGCGGCGAGCACGTAGCAGCCGAGCTGGAAGCGGTAGGCGTCGAGCCCGTCCTTCGGGCGCAGCGAGCTCTTGTAGTCGACGATCGTGGCGCCCCCGCCTTCGTCGCGCACGAGCAGATCGATCGCGCCGCGCAGGTGCAGCGTGAAGTCGCCGCTCCGCAGCCGCAGCACGAACGGCAGCTCGCGCTGAACGTCCTTCAGGCCCCTCGCGAACGGCGTGGCGAGGAAGCGCTCGACCCAGCCGCGGACCTCGGCGTCCTCCGGCAGCCCGAGCTCGCGCTCCAGCGCGGCGAGGTCGTTCGGCCGCCCGTGCGCGACGTGCTCGAGCAGCTTGTGCGCGTTCGTGCCGCGCTCGCGGACGTCGGCGATCGGCGCGGCCGCCTCGAGCTCCACGGGCCGCGGCTCGGTGGGGTACTCGGAAAGGCCCGTGAGGTGCAGCAGGCGGTAGCGCGTCGGGCACAGCGCGAAGTCCTGCAGCTGCGTCACCGGCAGCAGCGCCGAGCGCGGCTGCGGCGCCGGCCGCTCGGCGAGGCGGCGCGTGGCCTCGGCGATCGCGGCAGCCGTGCCCTCGCGCACGACGCGCCCCATCGGCGGCAGCGGCTCGTGGAGCATGAGCTGGCGCTCGTGCACCTGCGGCGCTCCGGCACACGCGTCGTCGAGATCGGCCCACGCCCCGGGGGCCTTCGCCACGCCGAGCAGCAGCAGATCTCTCGCGCGCGTCATCGCGACGTAACGAACGCGCTTGAAGTCGGCCTCTTCGCGGGCGCTGCGCTCGGCCTTCGCCTTCGCGAAGCGCGGCGGCGTGACGTCGCCGAGGTCGAGATCGACCGCCTTGAGCGCCAGCCCGATGTCGCGCTCGTACCGCGCGCGCGCCCCGCCCGGCATCAGCTTCGCGAACAGCTCGGGCAGCACGACCACGGGCCACTCGAGCCCCTTCGCCTGGTGAATCGTACAGAGCGTGACGGCGTCGGGGTCGTCGTCATCGACGACGTCGGCGTGCGCCTCGAGCGGGTTCTCTTCGGCGAGCTCGAACAGCTCGCGCGCGAACGTGCCGCAGTCGCACGGGCCTCTCGCGTCGCGCCGGGCGGCGAGCTCGAGCAGCTTCTCGAGGTTCGCGAGAATCTGCGTGCCGAAAGCCGTGGCGGCCTGCGCCTCGCGGTACCCGGTGTCGTCGAGCGCCGCCTGCAGCATGGCGCGGGCCCCGAGGCGGTGGCGCTCGGCGCGCAGGCGGCGCACCAGCGATTGGAAGCTCATGAAGCGCCTTCGCTCGAAGTCCGAGAAGCCTTCCGGAGGCTCCGGCATCGCGATGACCTTGCGCGCGTCGAGCTTCTCGACCCGTCCGAGCCTCAGCAGGCTCGAGTCGGTCAGGCCGACGAGCGGCGAGCGCAGCGCGACCGCGAGCGACGTCGTGTCGGCTCCGTCGGCGACGAGCGCGAGCAGGGCGGCGAGGTCCATCACCTCCTGAGCGGCGTAGAAGCCGCGGCCGCGGACGAGGCGGTGCGGCACGCCCTCGGCGAGCAGGGCCTGGCGGTACTCCTCGACGAACGTGAAGCGCCGGAAGAGCAGCGCGATCTGCCCCCCGCGCCAGCGCTTCGACTCGACGAGCTCGCGCACGCGGCGGGCGACGGCGCGGGCATCGATGTAGCGCAGCTCCTCGGCGACGGCCTTCTGCGGCGGGTTGACCCAGCGCTCGACCGCCGGCTCGGTGCTCTCTTGCTCGCGGTGAGCGGCGAGATCGTCTTCCGCCGGCACGTACGACACCTCGAAGCTGCGCGAGCTGGGCAGCAGGGCCAGCTCCGCGTCGCCCTCGGCCGGGATCGGCGCGAGCACCTGCGTGCGCGGGTCCTGCATCAGGCGCGGCATCACGCGGTTGAAGAACGACACGAGCGCGGGCGACGACCGGCGGCTCGTCTTGAGGAAGGAGCGCGTGCCGCCCGAGGCGTCGATCGCGCGGGCAGCCTGCTCGACGACGCTGACGTCGGCGCCGCGGAACTCGTAGATGCTCTGCTTGCGGTCGCCGACGACGCAGAGGAACGCCGGCTGCAGCGGGAGCTCGAGCACCGAGCCCCCCGCGCCCGGCACCAGCGGGGGGCTGGTCGGGCGCGGCGCCCCCTCGCGCTTCTCGGCCAGCAGGTGCAGGAGCTCGAGCTGGAGCCGGTTCGTGTCCTGCAGCTCGTCGACGAGCAGCGCCTGGAAGCGGCCGTGGGCGAGGCGGCGCGCGCTCGCGTCGTCGCGCAGCAGGTTGCGCGCCTCGATGAGCAGCGCGGTGAAGTCGAGCGCGTTCATGCGGCGCAGCGCGGCGTCGTACGCGGCGGCGAGCTCGGCGAGCAGCGAGCGGAAGGCGCGCTCGCGGGGCACGACGCGAATTCCCGCGATGGCGTCGGCGAGGCTCGAGCCGTCGCTCCCGAACAGCGCGGCGCGCAGCTTCGGGACCTGGCGGCTCGAGCCGATCGCCTCTGCCATGCGCGCGAGCCGCTCGGGGGCGCTGGCAGGCTCGAACCCGTCGAGGCCGCGCGCCACGGCGGCGGCGATCGCGCGCTTCTCGGGCTTCGGGGTGCGGCCGGCCTCGGCCTCGACGGAGGCGAGCTCGAGGTGGGCCCTCTCGAGCGCGGAGCGGAGCTGCGCATGCGCGGCGCGCTCGTCGCTGATGGTGAGGGAGGCGGCGGTCTGGCCTTCTTCGCGCACGCGGCGGAGCACGCCGATCAGCGAGGTGGTGAGGCCGTACTGGCCGGCGAGGTTCCACTCGCGGGCGAGGTCTTCGAGGTGCGGGTCGCCGCGCTCGAGCGCCGAGAGCACGACGCGATCGGCGGTGTCGGCGAGGAGGTCGCGTGCGGCCAGGTCGTCGAGGAGCTCGAACGACGGTGAGTACGGCTGGCCGGGCGGAGCCTCGCGCAGGAGCTGAACGCAGAGCGCGTGGAAGGTGCCGATCGGAGCGGTGCCGAGGGCGTCGCGGGTCGTGCGCCAGTGCTCGGCGGGCGGCACCGGCTTGCCGAGGGCCTCGTACGAGGCGGTGAGCTCGGGCTCGGTCGCGGTGCCCCGAGCGAGGGCGTCGACCCGGGCGTAGAGGCGCTGGCGCATCTCGGCCGCGGCCTTCTCGGTGAACGTGAGCAGGCCGAGGGCGTGCGGCGGAATGGCGCCGCCCTCGCGCGCGCCGCCGAGCAGGTGCAGCGAGAGCGTGATGAGGCTGTGCGTCTTGCCGGTGCCGGCGCCGGCCATCAGCGCGAGGTTGCGATCGAGCCGGAGCGGATCGGGGGCGACGACGCGCGGCGCCGGCGCGACCGGCTCGGGCGGGCTCGGCCGCACCTCGAACAGCCCCAGCTGGTTCTCGTTCTGGACCTTGCGCCTCATCGCCCGAGCTCCTCGGGCAGCTTGCGCGACGAGATGCGGCACACCCTGCGATACGAGCAGCGCTCGCAGTCCTGCGGGCGGGCCGACAGGTCGCCGCGGCGCAGGCGCCCGATGAGGCCCGCCACCGCGTTGCCCAGGTTCGGCTTCCCCTCGCGCAAGAGCCGCGCCCGCGTCAGCTCGTCGGTCGCGAGCAGCTCGCCCACGGTGACGCCCGCGTCCTTCGCGATCTTCGCGAGCGTGTGCCCGCCCTCGCGCGTCGACACCAGCGCCCCGTCGACGTCGTCCCCCAGCCCCGCCGCCCGCACCGCGTAGGCGTACACGGGCAGCTGCCAGTCGCGCCGGAGCAGCCGCTGCACGTGCTCCTGGCCGCCCTTCACCTTGCTGGTCTTGTAGTCGACCACGGCGGCGCCCGCCGGGCCGACGTCGACGCGGTCGATCTTCCCGCCGAGCCAGCCGACGCCCGGCAGCTCGACGGCGAACTTCAGCTCGGCCTTCTCGGGCTTCAGCCCTTCGAACGGCCGCGCGCGCCCGCTGCGGAGCAGCGCCGTCAGCTCCCGCACGATGCGCTGGCGCGCCAGCTTCCACAGGAGCGGGTGCCCGACCGGAGCCTTCCGCTCGTGCGCTCCCGCCGCCTCGTCGACGGCGAGCCCGACGACGTCGTCCAGGTTCGACGGCAGCTCCTCGCGGATCACGGGGAGCAGCAGCTCGAGCACCTTGTGCACCAGCGTGCCCTTCGAGCGGTCGTCGAGGTCTTCACCCTGTGCTTCGGGCGGAGCGAGCCCGAGCACGTCGCCCAGGAACCCCGCGAACGCGCAGTTGCCGAGCAGCGACAACGTACGCGGGTGCAGCGGGCGCTGCGCGTCTGCGGGGAAGAGGCCCTCGACGAGCGCGGGGTCGACCGCGCCGGAGTAGGGGCCCGGGTCGGTGCCTTCGTCGGCGAAGAAGCGCAGGCGCTCGTGCTCCATCGCGGCGAGAGCGCGCGCATCGGCAGCCCACGGGGCGTCGGGCGCTGCGCCGTCGAGGAGCGCGCGCAGGCGCAGCTCGGCGTCGCTCGAGACGGAGGCCGCCTCGGGCACCGCGGCGAGCGCGACGCGGTGGACGTCGAGGTCCTGCAGGAAGGGAGACGGGCTGAAGCCGCGGCCCAGCGCCTCGCCGCGCGGGTGCGACAGCGTGACCGTCTCGGTGGCGGAGCACCCCGCCAGGTAGAACAGCAGCCGATCTTCGGCGAGGCGGTAGGGGAGGCGAGCTCCGCTCTCGCCGACGTTGAGGCGGAACAGCGGAGCGCGGGCGGCGCCGTTGAGCGCGCCCTTCTCGTCGTCGGTGAGCAGGCCGGCGGACGGCGAGCGGCCGGGGAAGCGGCCGTCGACGAGGCCGCCGATGAAGACGTGGCGGAAGCGGCGGCCGGGGACCTCGCGGGCGTCGAGCACGGCGACGGCGCCGGCGCGCGGGCCGCGCACCAGCAGGTTCAGCTCGGAGGCGGCGTCGTGCAGCCAGGCCGACAGCTCGCGCCGGGTCAGCCGGGCGCTGCCGAGCCCGGTGATGCGGGCGCTCTCTGCGACGAGCCGCTGCAGTGCCGTCAGGGCGTCAGCCGTCGCGTGATCGCGCGCCAGCGCCTGCTCGCTGACGTGCACGGCGTCGAGCCGGCGCAGCCCGTCGAGGAGGCCGACGCGATCGAGCGCGGAGGCCCAGCCGCGGAGGTGGCCCGCCAGCGTGTCTTCGGCCTTCAGCACCGACAGCGCCGCGATCAGCCGCTCGGTCTGGCGGGCCACCGCGCGGACCTCGTCGGAAGGGCCTCTGGGCCACCCTTCCGCGTAGCGCGTCGCCAGCGCGTGCAGCCGCACGGCGTAGGCGCCGCGCTCGCCGTCGGCGCCGAGGCGATCGTCGCGGAGCGCCGCGGCCGAGAAGAAGACGCCGGGCTCGACGCCGGGCTCCCAGATTCTGGCGAGGTAGCGGCTCGAGAGCAGCCGCGCGACGGCGGCCGAGGGGAAGGCGTCTTCGGCGAGCAGCGGCAGGCCGAGCGCGAGGTGCCCGGCCGGAGTCGACGCGAGCGGAACGCCGACGCGCGCCCGGGCGGGGACTCCGCGCTCGGCGAGGGCCTCGACGAGCAGCTCGGCGTCGCCGCCGAGGTCGCGGAAGACGACGGCGACGTCTTCGGGGGCGGCGCCGGCGTCGAGCCGGGCGCGCACGCGGCGGGCGATCTCCCTCGCCTCTTCCCGGGGCGTAGCGGCGCTGAACGCGTCGGAGGGGCGCGCCTTCGCGAACGGGCTGTCGGGCAGGTCGCCCTCGAGATCGACGCGCGAGGTCTCGTGGCTGCGCTCGAGCTCCGAGTGGATCTCGTTCACGAGCGCGTCGATGGCCGGGTCGTCGGCGCGAGGGAGCCGCAGCGAGACGGAAGGGAACGCCGCGTCGAGCGCGTGCACCAGCGCGAGGCGCGCGCGGGGAAGATCGTGCAGCCCGTGGAGCTCGACGGCGCCGAAGCCCTTCAGCGCGTCGGGCACGCCGCGGCGCAGGCTCGCGATGGCGGCGATCAGCTGGTCGGCGGAGTCGGCGACGCCGAGCTCCGCCTTCTTCGCCTTGAAGCGGACCCACAGCCGGGCGAGCCAGGCGGCGCGAGAGGAGCCCGCGTCGGCCGCCGCCCGCTCGAGCTGATCGGCCGTCGCGAGCTGCGACTCGAGCTCGGCGAACAGCTCGACGGCTCCGCGCGCGAAGGCGACGTCGCGCGCCCAGGGGCCGAACGGGCCCTCGGGGAGCTCGCGCACCAGGGCAGCGACGAGCATGCGCGAGGCGAGGCGAGAGAGGGGCTTCTGCGACTTCGGGGCGCAGGCGGCGATGAGCTGGGCGAGCGACCAGAAGCCGGTAGCTTCCACGAAGGCAGCCTGCCCTGACGCCTCGCGCAGCGCGTGCTCGACACGGCCGGCATCGGGGAAGACTCGCAAGGTGCGGGGAGCCACGGCCCGACGCTTTACCTCAGGGGTCTGACGTGCTCGAAGGCCCCCGTGCTTGCAGCGTTTGCCACCGCGGCGCTGGCCGCCGCGCCCGGCCCGGCCGAGCTCTCGTACGACCTGCGCATCGACCTGCCGGTCACCGCGGCCCTCGGCAGCGGGTGGCTGCTCAGCGAGTACGCCTTCAAGGCGCAGCTCGCGCCCGCGACCTGCCGGTGGTGCGCGCGCAACGCGTTCGACGATGCGGGCCGGGCGCTGAGGGCCGCTCCGTCTCAGGTGAGGGGTGCCCGGGTCGCGAGCGACGTCATCGGCATCGCGCTCGTGCCGGCCGCCGTGCTCGGCGCCGACGCGCTGCTCACGTGGGCCGGCGGCGGCACGTGGCGCGAGGGGCTGGTCGACGCGCTGCTCGTCATCGAAGCGATGGTCGCGGCGCAGTCGCTCAACCAGCTCGTGAAGTTCGCCGCCGGCCGCGAGCGCCCCTTCGTCGCGGACCTCGTGGGCATCGAGAAGTCGTTCACCGACGAGCCCGAAGACAACAACCTCTCGTTCTTCTCGGGCCACTCGAGCTACGCGTTCTCGCTGGTCGCGGCGGCCGCGACGATCGCGCGGGCGCGCGGGTACCGCTACTGGTGGGCGGTGCTCGCCGTGGGGCTGCCGCTCGCGGCGACGACGGCGACGCTCCGCATCGTGGGCGGCAAGCACTACCTGAGCGACGTGCTGACCGGCTCGCTGCTCGGAGCGCTCATCGGCTGGGGCGTGCCGGCGCTGTTCCACCGCCCCGTGCAGGCCGGGCCGGTGACGGCGCAGCTCACGGTGGGAGCTTCCGGCCTCGCGCTGTCGGGCCGGTGGTAGCGTCGCGTCGTGCTCCCTGCCCTGCTCGTTCAGCTCGCCCTGTCGACCGACCCCGCGCTGTGCCTTCCGACGCCGTCGGAGCTGAAGCGGTTCGGCGACGAGGTCGTGGCGGCGTACCAGGAAGCGCGCGCTCTCGACGATCCGAAAGCGCCGGGGTTCACGACGGCGCCCGCCGACGCCCGGCTGTTCCTGCGGGTCATCTGGGCGGCGGCCGGGAACAAAGAGGCGCTCAAGGCGTTACGGCCGCTGATGGACGACTCGTTCACCTGGAGCTTCGGCGGCGACGCCGACGCCGATCAGGCCGTCTCGGAGTGGGCGAAGGACTCGAAGCTCCCGCAGGCGATCCGCGCGGCGGTGACGGGCAGGTGCAAGGCGACGAAAGACGACGTCACCTGCCAGCCGAAGAAGCCCGGCCAGCGCCTGGTGCTGGAGAAGAAGGACGGCTGCTGGCGCTGGACCGCGTTCGTGGCGGGCGACTAGGTTGCGCCGATGATGAAGCTGCTGCCCCGCGTCGCAGTGTTCGTGGCCGTGCTCGGAGCGAGCGTCGGCTGCGACCAGGCCACCAAGGTGATCGCGAACGAGACGCTGAGGGGTGGCCCCGCCCGCGTGTACCTGGGCGACATCTTCCGGCTGCAGTTCGCGACCAACGAGGGCGCGTTTCTCTCGCTCGGCGCAGGCCTCACGCCCGAGGCGCGCTACTGGATCCTCACGGTCGCGGTCGGGCTGCTGCTCATCGGCATCAGCGTGTACTCGCTGACCAGCAAGAAGCTCGACGTCTGGCAGGTCGCCGGCTACGCGCTGATCGCGGGCGGCGGGTTCTCGAACTGGGTCGACCGCGCGCGCTTCAACGGCCGCGTGGTCGACTTCATGAACATGGGCATCGGTCAGTCGCTGCGCACGGGCATCTTCAACGTGGCGGATCTGGCGATCCTGCTCGGCATCGGCGTGCTCATCGTCGTCGGGCACCAGCAAGAGAAGCGCGCGAAGCTGGCGGCGGCGGCGGCCGCAGCGGCGAAACCTCCGGCCTGAAGTGCGGCGGCAGAGCGGCCTGTATTACACTTCGCGTGAGGTGAAATACAGATGCCGATGATGACGATCAGATTGACGCGCAAAGAGAGCGCCCGGGTCGGCCGCCTTGCGAAGAAGAAGCGCGTCTCGCGCTCCGAGGTCGTGCGTCAGGGCATCGCGGCGCTGGAGCGCTCCGAGCGCCGAAGCGCACTCGACGCGATGGGTGATGCCGTCGGCGTCGCCAAAGGGGGGAAGCGCGACCTCTCGACGAACCCCAAGCACATGGCCGGTTTCGGCAGGTGATCGTCAGGACCATCGTCGATACCGGGCCCCTGGTCGCTCTGCTCCTCTCGGACGAACGGCACCATGACTGGGCGAGGCGCACCTTTGCGGAGCTCAGCGACGAAGGGCTGGTGACGTGCGAGGGCGTCATCACCGAGACCTGCTTCCTGCTGCGGCGCACCACCGCCGCCATCGATGCGCTCTTCCGCAGGCTTGGGGACGGCACCATCAGGCTGGCGTCGATGGAGGCGCACCTGGAGACGATTCACTCGCTCATGAAGCGCTATCGCAACGTGCCGGCCTCGTATGCCGACGCGTGCCTGGTGCGGCTGAGCGAGCTCCACCCTGACGCGATCGTGGTCACGGCCGACTCCGATTTCCGCATCTACCGGCGCAACGGGCGCCAGGCGCTCCCGCTGCGAATGCCGTGATGCCGGCTCAGGGGTGCACCTTCACGGCCTCGAGGTGCAGCCACGACTTGCGCGCGATCTTGGCTCGCACGAAGCGGGCGGTGACCGGCTCGAACTCGGGCTTCCACTCGTCGAAGACCTGATCGCGCCGCGCGATCTGGCGCCAGCTCTGCTGATCATCCGAGACCTCGATGAGCAGCGGCACGGCGCGATCCTGCAGGTTCTCGTCTTTGCGGTTGACGATGGTCATCTTGCGAAACGTCTCGGGCTTGCCGAGATCGATCTCGACCCACGGGCCGGCGTCGTCGTCGAGCGTGTGGAAGAAGATGCGCGAGCGCAGCGGCCCGCACATGCCGTGCACGGGGTCGCACGTCACCCCGCCCCACTGCGAGCTCGCGCGCCACGGCTTGCCCTTCGCGAGGTCGACGGGCTCGGCGACGCGCGACGCCGCGAGCACGGCGGCGGCGGTCAACCACAGCCCGACCATGATGCCGCCGATCAGCCCGGCCTGGCTGCGGATCGCCGCGTGCCGCAGCCGCTGGCTCTCGGCGGCCGAGGCCTTGCGCGCGCGCGCCGCGGCGTCGCGCAGCTGGGCCTCGGAGACCTCGGCGGCCTCGGGCGGAGACACCGACAGCTTCTCGATCAGCTCGGCCGGGGGCGCGACCTCGGCGGGCACCGCGCGCGAGAGCGCCTGCCACGTGCGCGGCGTGCCGGCCGGAGCCAGGTCCACCAACGCACTCCACAGCACCTCGCGCGTCTCGTCGGTCATCGGCGCGCGTTCATACCCGAAGACAGGGGGAATTGTGCTAGCCGCCAGCACCCGTGCTCGTCAGGGCAGTTCGCGCCGCAATCTCGCTCGGCATCATCTGTGCCGCGACGCTGCACGCGATCGCGTCGGAGCTCGCTCCGGCCGACATTGCCTGGTTCAGCGACAACCTGATGCGGCCCGAGGTGCGGAACCTCATTCTGCTGCTGATGGTGGCGGGCTTCGCAGTGGTGGCGGTGACGACCCTGCTCGTCATTCGCCGCGACCCGCACCGCTCGCCCGCGGGCGCCGAGTGGCTCGCTCGGCTGTCGTGCCCCCTGCTCGTGCTCCCCGTGGCGCTGGCGCTGATTCGGCGGCACTGGGCCGACGACGTGATGCTGGCCGTCACGCTGGCGTTGTTCGCGCTCGCGCTCGAGCGCCTCGCCCGGGAGTCGGCCGGAGCGTGGGCCGAGCGCCCTGCGGGCCTCGGCGACCGGCTGCTCGCCCTGCCCCGCGCCTTCTTCGCGCGGCCGAAGCTCGTGCTCGTCACGCTGATCGCGCTCGCGATCGGCCACGCGATCTTCATGTCGACGTGGGCCGTGTTCGCGCACCTGCGCTTCGCGACGTACGGGTACGATCTCGGCCAGTACGACCAGGTGTTCCAGGGCGCCATCGCCGGACGCCCGCTGCGCCTGCCCGCCCTGGGGTGGGACTACAACTGGGGAGGGTTCAACGGCCACGCCGACCTCGCGACGTGGTACCTCCTGCCGCTGTACCTGATTCACCCGCGCGCCGAGACGCTGCTGGTGATGCAGGCGTGCCTGCTGGCGTCGGCGTCGATTCCCGTCTTCCTGTTCGCGCGCAATCGGCTGCCCGTGGCGTACGCGTTCGCGCTGGGCCTCGCCTGGCTGCTCTACGCGCCCTTCCACGGAGCGCAGCTCTACGACATCCACATGCAGCCGTTCGGAGCGAGCTGGGTGATGTGGGCCATCGCGATGGCCGAGCTCAAGCGCTTCAAGACGTACTGGCTGTTCATCGTCTTCGCGATCCTCTGCCGCGAAGACGTGTCGATCGGCATCGCGACGCTCGGCGCCTTCATGCTGCTCTCGGGCTGGCGCGTGCGCACGGGCCTCGCGACGGCGATCTTCGCGACGGCGTTCTTCCTGGTGCTGCGCTTCGGGCTGATGGGCAGCCAGTACTTCGCCGACACGTTCAAGGGGCTCTACCCGCCGGGCGAGTCGGGCTTCATCGCCATCATCAAGACGATCGTCTCGAACCCCGGCTACACGCTCAGCACGCTGATCACGTGGGAGAAGATCCGCTACGTGTGCCAGGTGTTCGCGCCGCTCGTCTTCCTGCCGCTGCGGAGGCCGCTGCACTGGCTCTTGATGGTGCCCGGCTTCCTGCTCACGCTCATCGCCACGTCGTCGATGCCGCTGATCCAGATCAGCTTTCAGTACGTCTCGAACTGGGCGCCCTACGCGTTCACCGCAGCGGCAATGACGCTCGCGCTGTTCTCCGACTCGCCGGAAGGCCGCGCGCGGCGGGCGGCCGGCAGCTGGGCGGTGCTCGGCGCGACGATCGTCGCGTGCCTGCAGTGGGGCGCGTACTCGCCGTACGGCGCGGTGAGGGGCGGTTTCCCGGTGGTGCCGTTTCTCGCGCCCAGCGCCGCCGATCGGCAACGCGAGCGCGACCTGCAGGAGGTGATGAAGAGCGTGCCCGAGCCCGCCGCGCTCTGCGCCGCCGACCGGGTGCAGCCCCACGTGACGTGGCACCTCAACACGTGGTCGCTGCGCGACGGGCTCTTCGAGTGCGAGTACCTCGTCTTCTCGAACCTCCCCGGCGACCTCGGCAACGACCGCGGGCGCATGGCGATCGCGACCGGCCAGTACGAGACGGTCGTCACCAAGGGCGACATCACCCTGGCGAAGCGCAAGCCGAGGCCGTGAATGCTAAGAGCGCTCGGGTGGCCACGGCGGAAGAGGTCAACCGCGAGTTCTACGAGCAGGCGCTGCCGGGCCAGAACGACTACTGGCGCAAGATGGCGGCGCCTCGGTACCGCGTACGCACGGTGATGAGCGAGCTGAAGGCTCGCCGGCCTTCGAGCGTCGCCGACCTCGGCTGCGGCGGCGGTCAGCTGCTCGACGAGATCGGCCGAGCGGTGCCCGGCGCGCGGCTGCTGGGCGTCGACCTCTCGGAGCCGCAGCTGGCGCTGAACCGTGCGCGGCTTCCGCACACGCAGTGGCTCTACGCGAACGTCGACGAGCCGGTGACGTGGCCCGATGGGCTCGGGCGCTTCGACGCCGTCACCGTCGTCGAGGTCATCGAGCACGTCGACCACCCCGACGTGCTGCTCGCCAACGCGCGGGCGCTGCTGGCTCCGAACGGGTTCATCGTGCTCTCGACGCAGAGCGGCCGGGTCGGTGAGACCGAGCGGCGCGTGGGCCACCGCAGGCACTTCACGACCGGCGAGATCGCGGCGCTGCTCGAGGGCGCGGGCTTCAGGCCCGAGAAGGTGTGGAACACGGGGTTCCCGTTTCACGATCTCTCGAAGTGGTACGCGAACCTGACGCCCGACGCCTCGCTGAGCCGCTTCGCGGACAAGCCGTACGGGTTGACGGAAGACCTGGTCTGCCTGGGCCTGCGCGTGCTGTTCCGCCTCAACTCGAACCGGCTCGGCGCTCAATTGTTCGCCGTGGGCCGCGCGGTCTAGAGAATTTGTGATAGCGGGCGTGCCCGTGTTCGTGAGGACGATTCGCGTCGCCGTCGCGCTGGGCTTGATCTCGGCCGCCGTCGCGCACGCGCTCGCGACCGAGCTCTTGCCGGTGACGCTGGCGTTCTTCACCGAGAACCTGATCTCGCCCGAGCAGCGCCGGCTGGTGCTGGTGCTGATGGGCGCGGCGCTCGTCACGACCGCTCTGGCGACGGCCCTGGTGGTGCGGCGCGACCCGGGCCGCTCCACCGCCGGAGCCGAGTGGCTCGCCCGCCTGCTCTGCCCGCTCCTGGTGCTGCCGGTGGCGCTGACGCTGGTGCGCCACCGCTGGGCGGAAGACACGGTGATCGCGATCGTGCTCGCGCTGCTCGCGTTCGCGCTCGAGCGGCTGTGCAGAGAGAGCGTCGCCGCCTGGGCCGAGCGGCCGCCGGACCTCGGCAGCCGCCTCTTCGCGTTGCCGCGGGCGTTCTTCGCGCGGCCGCGCCTGGTGTTCGGCACGGTCATCGCGCTCGCGATCGGCCACGCCGTCTTCATGTCGCTCTGGGCGATCTTCTCGCACCAGCGCTTCCACACGTTCGGCTACGACCTGGGCCAGTACGACCAGATCTTCAACAGCGTGCTGGGCGGGCGGCCGCTGCGCGTGCCGACGCTGCAGTGGGACTACGACTGGGGCGAGCTGCACAACGGGCACGCGGACCTCGGCACCTTCTACATGGCGCCGATCTACGCGCTCTACCCCCGCGCCGAGACGCTGCTCGCCATGCAGGCCACGGCGCTGGGGCTGGCCGCGATTCCCGTGTTCCTGCTCGCCCGAAGCCGGCTGCCGCTGCCCCACGCGTTCGCGCTCGGGCTCGCGTGGCTGCTCTACGCGCCGCTCCACGGGGCGCAGCTCTACGACGTGCACATGCAGCCGTTCGGCGCGAGCTGGGCGATGTGGGCCATCGCGATGGCCGAGCTCAGGCGCTTCAAGACGTACTGGGTGTTCTTCGTGCTGGCGATCCTCTGCCGGGAAGACGTGTCGATCGGGCTCGCGACGCTGGGCGCCTTCATGTTCCTGTCGGGGTGGCGGCCGCGCACCGGCGTCGCCTCGGCGGTGGTGGCCACGCTGTACTTCCTCGTCATCCGCTTCGTGGTGATGAAGGGCGGCCAGGGCTTCGCCGACGCGTTCAAGCTGCTGTACCCGCCGGGGGAGGCGGGTTTCCTGCCCGTGGTGAAGACGCTGGTCTCGAACCCGGGCTACAGCCTGCGCACGCTGATTCTGTGGGAGAAGGTCCGCTACGTCTGCCAGGTGTTCGCGCCGCTGGTGTTCCTGCCGCTGCGGCGCCCGCTGAACTGGCTGCTGATGGTGCCGGGCTTCCTGCTCACCTTGATCGCGACCGCCTACCTGCCGCCGATTCAGATCAGCTTCCAGTACGTCTGCAACTGGGCGGCGTATGCGTTCGCCGGCGCGGTGTTCGTGCTGGCCGCCTTCGGCGACACCGGGGCCGGCCGGGTGCGGCGGGCGGCGGCGGTCTGGGCGCTGCTGGCCGCCTCGGTCATCGCGTCGGTGCAGTGGGGCGCGTACTCGCCGTACGGCGTGATCCGCGGCGGCTTCTCGGACGTGCCGTTCAAGGCCCCCGGCGCGGCCGACCGGCAGCGCGAGCGCGACCTTCAGGAGGTGATGAAGAGCGTGCCGGAAGAGGCCTCGCTCTGCGCCGCCGAGCTGATCATCGCCCACGTCACGTGGCACCTGAACACCTGGTCGCTGAGGGACGGCGTGTTCGACTGCCAGTACCTGATCTTCTCGAGCATGCCCGGAGACGCCGGCAGCGAGCGGGGCAGAATGGCGGTCGCCGCGGGGCAGTACGAGGTGGCCGTGACGAAGGGCGACATCACGCTGGCGAAGAAGAAGCCCGCTGGGCCCTGACGATTCCGGGACAGAGTGCTATGAGCGCGCCCATGTCAGCCGTCGAGAACAGCGCAGAACAGATCAACCGCGACTTCTACGAGCGCGAGCTCCCTGGCGTCGCCGACTACTGGAAGAAGATGGCCGCGCCGCGCTTCCGCGTGCAGACGGTGCTCGAGCAGCTCCGCCGGCGCAGGCCGGCGAGCGTCGTCGACCTCGGGTGCGGCGGAGGCCAGCTGCTCGACGAAGTGCAGCAGGCGTTGCCGCAGGCGCGGCTGGTCGGCGTCGATCTCTCGGAGCGGCAGATCGCCGACAACCGCGCGCACAAGCCCGACATCCGCTGGATCAGCGCGAACCTCGAGCAGCCCGCCGACTGGCCGGCCGACGATCGCCAGCGGTACTCGGCGGTGACGGCCATCGAGGTCATCGAGCACCTCGACCGTCCCGACGTCTTCCTGAAGAACGCGCGCGAGCTGCTGGCGCCCGGCGGGTTCCTGCTGCTCTCGACGCAGAGCGGCACGGTCGGCGAAACCGAGCGCCGCGTCGGCCACCGCCGCCACTTCAGCCGGGAAGACATGGGCGCGCTGCTCGCCCGCAACGGTTTTGCGGTCGACCGCGTGTGGAACGCGGGGTTCCCCTTTCACGATCTCTCGAAGTGGTACGCAAACCTCGACCCGAACGCCTCGATGAGCCGCTTCGGCAACAAGCCGTACGGCCTCCGCGAAGATCTGATCTGCCTGGGTCTGCGCACGCTCTTCCGGCTCAACTCCAACCAGCGCGGCGCGCAGCTGTTCGCGATCGCGAGCGTGCGGTGACGACCGGTCATGCGGCCTGAAGCGCTCGAGTACCTGCGCTGCCCCGTGGGCGGTGACGTGCTGCGGGTGGTCGGTGACTCGCCGGCCGAGAGCGACGGCCACATCATGAGCGGCACGCTCGTGAGCAAGAGCGGGCGCCACTACCCGATCGTCGACGGAATTCCGAACCTGACGCCCGGGCACGTCGAGGCGCTCAAGCACGACACCGCGAGCCGGTTCGCCGACGAGTGGATGCACTGGAGCGACCTGCGCCACTACTACGAGCAGCAGTTCCTCGGGTGGATCTCGCCGATCGGGCCCGACGACTTCCGCGGGAAGGTCGTGTTCGAAGGCGGCTGCGGCAAGGGCCGGCACTCCGGTCTCGTGTCCGGCTTCGGAGCGAAGGCCGTCGTCGCGATCGACCTCGGCGAGAGCGCGAGCGTCGCTTTCAAGCACACGCGCGCGCTCAAGAACGTTCACATCGCGATCGGCGATCTGCTGGCGCCGCCGGTGGCGCGGGTGTTCGACATCGCGTTCTCGGTCGGGGTCATTCACCACCTGCCGGACCCGTCGAAGGGGTTCGCGTCGCTGAGCCGGTGCGCGAAGCCCGGCGGCCGGGTGCTGGTCTGGGTCTACGGCAAAGAGAACAACGAGTGGATCACGACGTTCGTCGACCCGGTGCGGAAGGCGCTCACGGCTCGCATGTCGTCTTCGTTGCTGCGCCCGCTCTCGGCGGTGCCGTCTGCGGCGCTGTGGGCGGCGATCAAGCTCTTCTACCGGCCGGGCCCCGAGGGGAAGGGGCCACGGCTGCCGTACGGCCAGTACTTCGCGTCGATGCACCACTTCCCGTTCGACGAGATCCACTCGATCGTCTTCGACCAGCTCGTCACGCCGGTGGCGTACTACCTGCGCGGCGACGAGGTCAGGGCGTGGTTCGAGTCGGGCTTCGACGACGTCCAGGTCCGCTGGCACCGCCAGTACAGCTGGACGGGGACCGCGAAAATCGCGACCGACTGACTTTCAGTCCCGGCAGCAGACGACACCGCTGATCCCAGCGTGCCACTGGCAGCCGAAGTTGTTCGTCGTCGCGTCGATTCGGCCGCCGCTCATACAGCTCTGCGTTCCCGGGAACAGCAGGCAGCCGGCACCAGCACCTGCCATGTCAGGGTCGCTGGGACTGCTGCTGACGCAACACAGCTGGCAGCGGCCAATGGCGCCGCGGCAGGTGGTGAAACAATCGAAACAGTCGTTCGCAGCGTCGAACGCGAAGCAGCCCGGGAACCCGGTGGCATCGGCGAAGCCCACCGTTCCCACGGGCGGGTCGTCGCCCCGGCACACGTGCCAACCGGTCCCACAAAGGGCGCGCGCAGGGGCCTCGTCGATCCACCCGGAGAACGTGCCCGCGCAGGCAGCGATTGATGGAAAGCGAATCGCATCCGTGAATCCGTCGCGCGTGCCGTCAGCGCAGGGAGGAGAACCTGCGTCGACGCCTGCGTCCACACCCGCATCGACACCCGCATCGACACCCGCATCGACACCCGCATCGACACCCGCATCGACACCCGCATCGACACCCGCATCAACACCCGCATCAACACCTGCGTCGCCACCTGCGTCGACACCTGCGTCGCCACCTGCGTCGCCACCTGCGTCGACACCTGCGTCGACACCTGCATCGACGCCGGCATCAATCTCGGCATCGACGCCCGCATCCAGCCCCGCGTCAGGTACCGATTCGGGCCGAGCGTTCAGCTCGGTGCGACCGCAAGCGAACAGTGCGGCGAGTATAAGAACACGACGCATCCCGCCAACGGTACGCCTGAGCGACATCACAAACCAGAAGCGATCGACGAACGTTGTGAGTCTACGTCCATTCCGGCAAGAAGCCTCGGGTGAGCGACGCTTCCTCGACTGGGGCGGTACGTCCGATGACCGCGACTGACCGCCGTTCGCGCGCGCTTGCGTTCGCAGCCGCTCACGTCCCCGAGCTCGTCATCCTGGGGTTCGGGGTCGTGCTGCGGCTCACACTTCACTTCAGCTACCCGCCGATGGGTGGCTATGACGGTCCGTACCACTGGGAGGTCGTCGACTTCATCGCGAAGACCGGCGAGCTGCCCCGAACGGATCAACTGTTCGAGGCCTTCCACCCGCCGCTATTCTACGTGATCGGCGCGGTGCTCGTGCGGCTGTTCGGAGCAGGCCCCGAGGGAGTGCAGTGGATCTCGATTCTCTCGGGCATCGCGCGTCTTTCACTCACCTGGCTGGCGCTCGAACTCTACGTCGGCAAGCGCAACGCCCGCCTGCTGGGCCTGGGTCTCGCGGCCGTGCTTCCAGTCTCGGTGCAGATCGACGGAACGCTGAACGCCGAGGCGCTCAGCAACATGCTGGGCCTGGCCGTCATCATCCTCCTGCCCAGGGCCTTCGAGGCGGAGCCGAAGCGCCGGTGGTTCTTCTGCGCCTTCATCGGACTCATCTTGAGCCTGCAGCTGCTCGCGAAGATCTCGGCCGGCGTCACCATCACCGCTGTCGGCGCGATCGTCGCGCTCAGATTGCTGCTCGTGAAGAGCCCGCTGCGCGAGCGAGCGCAATTCGCGGCCCCTTTTCTGCTGCTGCCGCTCATTCCCCTGCTGCTCACCAACTGGTACTTCGGCAAGAACGTCCGCGACCACGGCAAGCCGTTCTTGAGCGGCTTCGAGATGCCGATGCTCGCGCACCACATGGCCGGCTGGAACCACGTTGCCCTGTTCGACCGCCGGCCGGTCGGCTTCCTCGTCTATTGGGACTCGAACATCTTCGAGCACCCCTACACGCCGTCGGCCGTCACGCCGGCCGCGCGCTACTGGCCCGTCGTCACCGTCGGCACGTTCGTCGACTATTGGAACTACTCGTTCTCGGGACTCGACCCGAAGGCCCCAACGCCGATGAGCGTGAACACCCACCCGATGACACCGGAGGTGATGACCGCATCGCGGCGTTCGGCGGTCGGCGGCACCTTCATTGCGGCGGTCACGGTCATCGCGTTCATCGTGTGCCTGCGGCTCGCCTGGCGGAAGCGCGACTGGGGGAAGCTCTCACTGCTCGCGATCACCGCGGGATCCGTGGCGGCCGGCATCTATTTCTCCATCAAGTACCCCCTCGACGGGCTCGGCGTGACGAAGGCGACGTATGTGCAGCACGGCATCGCACCGCTCTACGGCGTCTTCGGCCTCGCCGGCGCATGGGCCTTCGAGGAGCGGCGCCGCCGACCGCTGTTCGTGCTCATGCTGTCGGCGCTGGCACTCGTCACGGCGTACACCTTCTACTGCCGGCTGCGTCTGCCGCTACTTCCTCTCTGAGGTGCGTCCGATGACTGCCGAGCGGGGGCTTCCGAGGGGCATGCTGGCGGCGTTCGGCGTCTGGTCGCTCGCGACGTGCGTCATCGCCGTTCGAGTGCCGCTCGACTATTGGGACGGCTTCGAGTTTCTCACCAACGCGGTGCTGCTCGCCGGTCACGGCGACACGGTGAGCAGCGGCTACAGCATGCTGCGTCCGCCGCTGTGGCCGCTGCTCCTCGCTCCATTGCACCTCGTCACGCGTTCGCCGGGGGCCTACCTCTGGTTGCCGCACTTGTTCTCGGCCCTGGTGGCGGTTGCCGCAATCGCGGCCGGCTACCGGCTGTTCAGGCTTTCCTTTGGCGCCGAGCTCTCGGCGGTCGGAGCGGCGGCGCTCGCGCTCAACCGCCTGACCACGCACTATGCCGCGTTTGCGCTCGCCGACGTGCTCTCGATGCTCACCGTCATCGTCACGCTGCACGCGTGGCTTCGAGCGCGCACGCGGCGCGGCGTGAGCGGTTTCGCTCTTGCCGGCGTTCTCGCCGGGTTGAGCGTGTCTTCGAAGTACCCCCTTGCCATGTTGCCGGCGGCGCTTGCTCTGTTCGAGCTCGCGCGGGCCGCGGTTCCCGGCTCCGGCCGCGACCCGTCGGCCCGCGTCAGGTGGAGGGGCCTCGTCGCGCCCGGCCCGTGGCTTGGGGGGCTGCTGGCGGCCATGACGCCGGTCGCGGTGCTGACCCTCGTGGTCGGCCTCGCGATGCGACCGTTCGATCGAGCGCAGGTCATCTCGAGCCTGCAGTTCCTGATGCAGATCGGAAGGGACGCGAAGTACGACGACCCTTGGTGGGAGCACCTGCAGACCGCGTGGATCCTGTTCAGCGCGCCCCTGCTGGCCTGCGCCCTGCTCGGAGCCGTCGAAGCGCTGCGGGCCCGGCGCGACGGCGACCTGCTCCACCTGCTCTGGACGGTGACGTACTTCGCCGCGATGACCTGGTGGTCGCAGCACCGGGAGGCCCGGTACCTGCTCCCGATCGTGCCGAGCCTCGTGTGGCTGGCGCTCCGTGGGGCCCAGCAGCTGTGGACGCTGGTGCCCTCGCTGCGCGGCTGGCGCTGGCCGGCCGGCGTCGCGTTCCTCGCCATGCCCGCGCTCGGTAGCGCCGACGAGGCGCGGCGCTTCTTCACGCCACCGTACAGCCAGCCCGTCATGCGCGAGATCGCGCAGTTCGTGGCGGCGTCCGGCCGGGCTCCGTACTTCGTCACGGGTGGCCGCGCGTGGTCGGTGTTTCCTCCAGAGCCCGTGGTCTTCCCGCACGACGAGTACATGCACTTCCACCACCTCTCCGCGGTCGCGTTCGAGTACTTCGCGGGCCGAAAGCAGACGCCGCCGGAGCTTGCGTCGCGGGAGCAGCAGTTTGCGGTGATTCAGCTGCCGGGCGCCTGGTATGACGGGATGAACGCGTCGCAGCTGCCCACGATGCCGGACGCCGCCATGGCTGGGTTCTTTCGCGGCGGGCAGCAGGCCGAGACTCGGAAGTTCGCCTTCACAGGGCAGTGACGGGCGCGCGATGGATCTGAGGGAGCGGCCCGCCGGCAGTTTCGTGCGTCACCCCTGGGAAGTGGCTCGCGCGCACTTTTACACGCGGCTGGTCGCGAAGCGGCTGCCGCCCGCCCCGACGGTGCTCGACGTCGGCGCCGGTGATGGGTACCTCGCAGGCCGCCTTGCCGAGGCGCTGCCGGCGCGCGCGCGCGTCGTCTGCCACGACCCGAACTACACCGATGCGGAGCTCGCGAAGTTCTCGGCCGAGAGCCCGGCCTTGCGTTTCAGCCGCGAAGCACCGGGCGAGCGATTCGACCTAGTGCTGCTCCTCGACGTGCTGGAGCACGTCGCGTCGCCGGAGCCGTTCCTTGCAAGCCTCGTCGAACGCAACCTGAAGCCCGAAGGCTGGCTTCTGGTGAGCGTCCCGGCGTGGGCAGAGCTCTTCATCCGCCATGACGTGATGATGGGGCATCACCTGCGCTACCGGCCCCGGCAGCTCCTCGAGATCGTCGAGCGTGCGGGGCTGCGTACGGCCGAGCACGGTGGAGTCTTCCTCACCCTGCTGCTGCCGCGAGCGCTGCAGAAGCTGTACGAGCTCCGAAGAGGCGTTCGATCGCGGCCGGGTGACCCGTACGTCCCCTCGCCCGGCGACGAATACTACGCAGGCACGTGGTCCGCTGGGCCGGCTGCGACAGCGGCGGTGACCGCAATTCTGTCCGTCGATGCGGCGGTGTCAGCGTGGTCCGCGCTCCGCGGCGTGAGGCTCCCCGGCTTGAGCACGTGGGCAATGTGCCGGAGGCCGTGAGCTTGCGTGTAATTGACTCGTGCGCCGTCGAGTGCGATGAGCTGACTATGAACGCCATCAGGATGTGGACGTTGGTCCTCATTGTTCTCGGTGCGTGCGCCCCCGACTCTGAGGTGAATCCTCGGACGAGGACGGAAGTGCGGCGGGATGCTCACACTCTTCCGACCGACAGCCTCACAATCACGAGCGTGAGCGATGTGACGACGCGGCGCGCGAACTTGACGACACTTGTCTGGGGACAAACGAGCTTGCCAACTGGAGTCACGGCTGTGAAGCAAGTAGGCAACACATACTGCCAGTTCAACGGATTGCCCAATTTGGCGAGCATCGAAGAGCTCCGGATTTCATTGCCAGCGGTCTCAATGCCACCGAACACACCTACCCCGACGGCCGCAGTGGCTTGCCACTTCCTCGCCAACCAGTCGAACGGAAAGCTCGTCGTTCTGCATCACGGCCACGACTGCCAGCTCAATGACGGATCGAGTCTGTACTCTGCAGACGACTCCTATGGACTGTACCGAACGATATATGGCCTCTTGAGGGACGGCTTCAGCGTGATGGGCGTCTACATGCCTAAGAAGTCTCCAGCCGATTGCGCTGGCGGGGATCCTCATCCCGACATGGTCAACTTCATACCGACCGGTAGCGGCAGCTCGCTCAGGTATTTCCTCGACCCGACCTTGGGTGCCCTCAACTACGCCAAGGGGCTTATGCCGAGCCGGTACTCTGAGTATCATATGATTGGGCTGTCCGGCGGGGGCTGGACGACAGTGTGGTACTCAGCGCTCGATCCGAGCATCAAGACGAGCATCAGCGTCGCCGGTTCGCTCCCGTTCGAGTTCTGGCCCGGCAGCCACGGTGAAGACGAACAGGTGCATCCACCGTACTACTCACAAACCGGGTACCGCGATCTATACGTTCTCGGAGCTCAAGGGTTTGGCCGGCGTCAGATTCACATCCTCAACCGCCACGACACCTGCTGTTTCACCCCAGGAACCAACGGCTGGCAACCGTCGACCGCCGGCCCGTGGGTGTCCGACGTGCGCGCCTATGAAACCCAGATTCGCAGCCTTCTGGTGAACCTGGGGGGCATGCTCCGTGTGGAAATCGACGAGGCCCCGACGCAGCACACTATTTCTCGCAACGCGGTGACCAACGTCATTCTCGCCGAGCTCGAGGGTGCGCGAACCCACATCGGCGCGGTCGATGACGCTGACGCGTTCGTCAGAGGCGGCAACGGCAATATTTGGCGCTTCAACAACAACACGTGGTCGGACACCGGCCTCGCCGCGGTCGGTGTTCCCGCCGTCGTCCACGTGTCCGGTGGCAACAGCATCGACATCTTCTATCGGGACTCGAGCAACCAGCTGCGACACGCCTTCCCAGGGATGTCGGGCTGGACCGTCGACAGCAATGTCTCTGGCACCATCATCTCTGACCCCGTAGCGGTCTCGTCGACCTCCGGACGCTGGGACGCTGTCGCCTGGGGTTCGGACTACCTGCTCTATCACTGGTCGTCCGCATTCAGCGGATCACAGCAGATCAGCACCACAGCGAGCGGCGTCGGGCGCTTGTCGATGTTCTCAGCGGCCGGCAATCAGCTCGATCTTTTTCTCCGCGGTCAGGCTGATGGCGTGTTTCACATGGAGTTCAACGGTACGTCGTGGTCGTTCGATACGTTGTTCCAGTGGGGCACGAATCGCGGCTTCCCGTCGGCGGTGGTGACGACCGAACTGGTCTTGGTGAGGGGCCAGTATGTGCTGCGGCCCACCCGGCGCGTGTATTCCTTCGGTCACGACGATCGCCTGTATGAGAACAGCAAAGTCGGCAGCGGATCCTGGAGCAACTGGCAATCGCTCTCGAACGTCGTGGGTCAGAGCGGCCTCTCCCTGGTGGGCAGCCCAACGGCGAGCGCTTCGGGCAGCTACGCGCACGTCGCCACCCGAACGACTGCGAGCAACCTCGCCATCTTCTCGCTCAATGGTTCCTGGTCATTCACGGACCTCGGCCCGGGCGTCGCCGGTGCGCCGACCGCCGTTCAACCGAGCGGGGCCTGGATTCGCGGCAACAGCAACGGCCTGTGGAGAAACGACGGCTCTGGTTACGTGTCGAAGGGCGGCGTGTTCGAGTAGGCCCATACAAGCTCTCGAGCCCCTCAATCGTCAGGCGACGACGCGTCGCTCGACCCTTCGGCTATTCTCGTTAGCGACAGCCGGCCGCGGTGCCCTGCCGCGCAGGCCGAGCCACGAAGTTCGACCGAGCGCTCTGGCTAGGCTTCCGGTAAAGCGTGACCCATCAGCGACACCGGGATGATCTGCTCGCGCGAATGCCGCACCCTCTACCGGTCAGGAGGGTCGCGCACGCATGGCCGGACGGAGAATTTTCAACGAGCAGGACGCACGGCGATGTCT